>Ga0209578_10000151_pt1 | contig 134298 bp, 127 predicted proteins | sample tdAd472_FD_187127 | JGI IMG/M metagenome (GOLD analysis project Ga0209578, IMG submission 187127) | Marine sediment microbial communities from the Atlantic coast under amendment with organic carbon and nitrate - tdAd47.2 (SPAdes)... | ecosystem: Environmental > Aquatic > Marine > Coastal >...
TAAAGGCTCAATAATCGCCCATTCATTATCCGTCAAATCAAACCGTGCCATTCAAAGCTCCTTCTTTCGAAGCCTTGAATCAAAAAATTACCCGAAAATCAATAAGCCGAATTGAGTTCAGACCCTAGTAAGCAGACGAAAAATGGCTGCGGCACGGATGGTAGGGAAGTGTCGGCGCCAAAGGGGACAAACGAATGAGAAAATTGATCAGGGCCGGTGCTTCCATGCTGGCCATTGCGGGGCTGGCAACAGGGGTCGCAGGGGCGGCAGGCGCGGATGACCTGACCATTGAGCGCCTTGTCGGCAGCCCGAGCCTGAGTGGGCCGAGCGTGCAGGGGCTTGAGATGTCGCCTGACGGAAAGCGCATCACCTTCCTGCGTGGCAAGGCTGAGAACCAAGCCCAGCTTGACCTTTGGCAATATGACATTGAAACCGGTGCAGCATCGCTTCTGGTGGATTCCGCTGTCCTTTTGGGCGGCAAGGAAGAAGAGCTGAGCGAAGAAGAAAAGGCGCGCCGTGAGCGGGACCGCAGCCTGACCGGCAAGCGCGGGATCGTGAGCTACGACTGGAGCGCAGACAGCAAATCACTGCTGTTCCCGATTGCCGGTGACGTGTATGTGCTGCCGCTTGGTGGGGCTGTGAAACGCCTTACCGACACGCCACAGTTTGAAACCGATATCAAGTTCAGCCCCAAGGGACGCTATGTTTCCTTCATTCGTGACCGGGAGCTGTATGCCGTCGAAATTGGCACCGGCAAGGAAACCCGGCTGACGACAGGTGCGTCGGAAACCGTGGCAAACGGCATGGCCGAATTTGTTGTCCAGGAGGAGCTTGGCCGCTTTACCGGCTATTGGTGGTCACCTGACGAGACCCATGTTGCGTTTGAGCAGTTTGATGAATCGAACGTCCCGGTAAAAGATCGCTATGAGGTGCAGCCAGATGGCAGCGTGATTACGCGCAAGCAAAGATATCCGGAAGCTGGAAGCGTGAATGTGGATGTTCGGCTGGGGGTGGTTTCGCTTGAGACTTCGGAAACCAGTTGGATCGACCTGGGTGCGGATAAGGATATCTATCTAGCTCGCGTGGATTGGTTGCCTGATGGGGAAGACCTCGTCGTTCAGCGGTTAAACCGGGCGCAGAGCCAGTTGGATCTGCTTATGGCTGCAGCCGATGGCTCCGAAACAGAGACCTATTTATCCGAAAGGTCGGATGTCTGGATCAATCTTCACGACAGCCTTTCATTTACGGCCGATGGCTCCTTGATGATTTGGGCCAGCGAGCGTACCGGGTTTCGTCATCTATACGCCTATGACCTTGAGGACGGTGGCGTCCGTGCCCTGACGTCTGGCGAGTGGGCCGTGCAGGAGCTGGAGCACATCGACGGCGAAAACGGTGTGATCTATTTCACGGGGTACAAAGACAGTCCGCTCGAGCAACATCTGTATAGCGTACCTCTTGATGGTGGTTCCGTAACCCGCATTACCCGTGAAGCCGGTTGGCATCAGGTTACGGTAGGCGAGGGTGTGTTTGTCGACAAATTTTCAAGCCCTGAGCAGCCACCCCAAATAATGGTGCGGAACCTCAGTGATGGCAGTACACGCTTCGCGATCCTTGAGAACGAGCTGGACGAAAGCCATCCGTTTGCCCCCTATATGGCCAGCCGGGTGAAAACCACCTTTGGCACCATCAAGGCGGACGACGGAACAGACCTTTATTACCGCATGTACCAGCCAGCGAACATGGAAGAGGGGCGCAAGTATCCTGCCGTTCTAGCGCCGTATGGCGGCCCGCACGGCCAGAAAGTGCGCCACGACTGGCGGCTGGACTTCAACCATATCCTGGCACGGAACGGCTTTGTTGTGCTGGTGCTGGATAACCGGGGCATGGCCAACCGGGGCCTGAAGTTCGAAAGCCATATCAAAAATGCCATGGGCACGGTCGAAGTGGCGGACCAAGTGACTGGAGCCACCTTCCTGCAGGGCCTTGATTATATCGATGCCGACAATATCGGTTTCTGGGGCTGGTCCTATGGCGGTTACATGACCCTGATGGCGCTGTTCCAGGCACCTGACGTGTTCAAGGCTGGCGTCTCTGTCGCGCCCGTAACCGACTGGCGGCTCTATGACACAGCCTATACCGAGCGTTATCTGGGCCACCCTGACGCACCCGGGAATGTTTATGAAAACTCGAGCGTTTTCAAGTATATGGACGGCTTTAAAGGCAAGCTTCTGCTGATCCACGGCATGGCTGACGACAATGTCTTTTTCGACAATTCTGTGAAGCTGATGTCAGCGCTGCAGAACGCCCGGAAACCTTTCGAGCTGATGACTTACCCAGGCAAAAAACACGGTATTCGAGGCGAGGCCACGCAGGCGCATCTCTATAACAGGGCGCTGGAGTTCTTCAAGCGATCGCTGAAAACCGATTGAGGCGATGGAGAGGCCGGGGTGACCCGGCCTTTTTCTTAGCCGAAGCGTACCTTGGCAACCACAATAGAGACCGCAAGCATCAGCGTGACTGCGTTGGCGGCGATGATCGGGATGTCGCCCAGCATCAGGCCGTAGATGAGCCACATCAGGACGCCCAGAGACATAAGGCCGAACATGCCGAGCGAAATATCGGTGGTTGACCGGGTGCGCCACACGCGAAGCACCTGGGGAACGAAGGCAATGGTTGTCAGGCAGCCGGCCAAGAGGCCTATCATGGTCAGGTATGACAAGGTCGGTTTCCAGTTTTGTGACGAAACGGTATCTGGCCACATAGCCTATGTTGATAACGCTGTCATATAAAAAACGAAGGTGGGTTCGCCGGTGAAGGCTTTTGGCCGGCTGGGAAGGGGGCAAGGGGGGCAGTCTTTCGCTCTGATCACGAAAAAGTGGACTCATTAGTCTTGTATTTAAATAATTCTGGACTATATAGTCCATTAAAGGCCTGAGGCTGATGGCGGTACCGTGAGACAGCACCGAATAAGCCATGGCACATGGGAACGCCCGCCGGTTGCTGGAGACTGGACCAATCCTTCCCCTCCCCATCCGTGATCCACCCGCGCGGGCGTCAAATTCAAAAGGCCGGAACAGCGATGCTGCTTCCGGCCTTCTTTTATTCTCTGGCTGGCATGGTTTGAGGCGTTATGCAGCGCGGTCCATCTCGAACGCGTCTTCGGCACTGTCTTCCTTGTCGGCGAGCGTATCGTGGATGATTTCGATCATGCGCTTGAACTTCTCCACATGGATCATGTGGTCGGCGCCCGGCACGGCAATAAAGCGGCCGTTCTTGAAGGAATTTGCCACTTTCAGGTTGGCGTCAACCGGCACGAAATGGTCATGCTCGCCCGTGAAAATGGTGGCTTCAACGTCAGGCATCAGGCTCAGGTCGGTCCTGCCGTCCCGTAGGATCCTAAGCGTGTTATGCTTGAACTGTTCCTTGATGCCGGTGTTGGCGTTGAGGAGGGCGTGACGGAGCTTGTCTGCGGTCAGGCGCGCAATACGGTTTGTTTCGCGCAGTTCCGGGTTGGTCATCAGGTTGGTGAAACCTTCTGCGAATTCACTGATGCGGTTCCATTCCAGTTGGAACAGCAGAAGGTTGAAATCATACTCAAGCTCGCGTGGCAACTCGGCCATGGCGGACGCAAGGATCAGCTTGTCTATACCCAGGTATTTCTGGGCATAGCGCATGGCAATAATGCTGCCGTAACTGCAGCCCATCAGGTTGATCCGGTCGACGCCAATCGATTTCAGAGCGCTGTGAATAGCGCGGCAGATAAAATCGAAGCCGTATGTGTGAGGCAGGATGCCTGTATCGCCATTGCCTGGGGTGTCGACGGTGATGACCCAGGATTTTTCAGCGATTGCATTGCTGAGTTTTTCAACCTGTGTGATATTCTGAAAAGCACCGCCGATAAAGACGAGGGGCACGTCTGTTAGTCCTTTGGAGTATTCCTTCATGTGTACAGGAAAGCCCTCGAATGAAAGGCGATGATACTGGTGATCAAAAGACAAACTATGTAATTTAGACACTATGTTATTCCTCTAATAGAGAGTGAGTGAAAACTTGTGCCTGATGAATCTATATTTATATTTGTTTGCCCGATATTCTGTCTGATGCCTAGTCAGCCATTGAGGCGCGGCATACAGTGAATCATCTAAGGTTGCAAGGCTTGTTGCGCGGGTATGGCAGCCGCTTTGCAAAATTGTTGCATTTTTGCAGCAGATCTGACCGTTCTTTCGGTATTTTCTCTTCCAATCGTCGTGGAAGTCGCTAGTGTGCCGACGAAAATTCAGCAGGATTCCCGTTCGCTCAGGTATCCGCTGACAAATCTATCAAAAACAGGTGCGAATCGCCTGAATAAGGGTTGAACAGACTTCATGTCTTTGATGCAGCAAATCGACAAGCGGCGGACTTTCGCGATCATTTCGCACCCGGACGCCGGTAAAACGACACTGACCGAAAAACTGCTGTTGTTCGGTGGTGCCATTCAGGCGGCTGGTGAAGTGAAGGCGCGTGGTGAACGTCGCCGTGCGCGGTCTGACTGGATGAAAGTTGAGCAGGAACGCGGGATTTCCGTGGCGTCGTCTGTCATGACGTTCGATTATCTGGATCGCACCTTCAACCTTCTTGATACGCCGGGCCACGAAGACTTTTCGGAAGATACCTACCGCACGCTTTCCGCCGTGGATAGCGCGGTGATGGTGCTTGATGCCGCAAAGGGTATCGAGACACAAACCCGTAAGCTTTTTGAAGTCTGCCGCCTCCGCGACATGCCCATTACCACCTTCATCAACAAGTTGGACCGGGAAACCAAGGATCCGTTTGAACTGCTCGATGAAGTCGAGCAAACGCTTGCGCTTGATGTGGCGCCAGCCAGCTGGCCCATCGGTATGGGCCGGGATTTCAAAGGTTGTTACGATCTGATTCATGACCAGTTGATCCTGTTCGATCGCGGCAAGGGTGACAGCATCACGGAAAGCATCAAATGCAAGGGCCTTGATGACCCGAAGCTCGATGAACTGCTGCCTGATCATGCGGTTGAAAAGCTACGGGCCGACGTGGAAATGGTGCGTGAGCTTTGCCCGCAGTTTAACCTGAAGGACTATCTTGAAGGAACACTGACGCCCGTCTTCTTTGGGTCTGCCATCAACAACTTCGGTGTGCAGGAACTTCTGGCCGGTCTGGCGGACTTTGCGCCCAAGCCGCGTGCCGGCAAGGCGCTTGAACGCCGGGTTGAGCCGGACGAGAACAAGGTGACAGCCTTTGTGTTCAAGATCCAGGCGAACATGGACCCCAAGCACCGCGACCGTATCGCCTTTGTGCGTGTGGTATCGGGCCGCTTCAAGAAGGGCATCAAGATGAAGCATGTCCGCAGCGGCAAGACTCTGGCGATCCATAATGCCCAGCTGTTCCTGGCGCAGGATCGGGCCGTTGCCGAAGAAGCCTATCCGGGCGATATCATCGGTTTGCCGAACCACGGCAACCTGCGGATCGGCGACACGCTGACCGAAGGGGAGACGATCCGCTTCACCGGCGTGCCGTCCTTCGCACCGGAAATTCTGCAGAAGGTGCGACCGGAAGACCCGATGAAAGCCAAACACCTTGGCCGGGCGCTGGAGCAATTGGCGGAAGAGGGTGCGGCACGGGTGTTCAAGCCTGCGCTTGGCAGTGACTGGGTTGTAGGCGTGGTTGGCCCGCTACAGTTCGACGTGCTCGCAGACAGAATTCGCACAGAGTATGAAGTGCCGTGCCGCTTTGAAGCCACCAGCCTGATGACGGCTGAGTGGGTTGAAGGCGACCCACGCGAGATCAAGAAGTTTTCTGACCAGAACCGTGCCTCCATGGCAGTTGACCATGCCGGTGCGCCCGTTTACCTGGCGCGCAATAACTGGCATTTGGATAAGGCAAAAGATGACTTTCCCTCTCTCAAGTTCCTGAAAACGAAGGAAGAAGTCTATTAGGGCTTTTTTCGCCTAATGCTATTATTCACAAGGCCCCTTTGACATCGGTCAAGGTGGGCCTTGCCTGTTATTTGCAGTATAGTCGGGGTATGACACATCACCGTCAGGGGAGGCTGTATGGGGCAGGAACTGGAAACCAGCACGTTTCGCGATGAAGACTATGAGGACTTCGGCCGCAGGCTGAAAACAGAGACGGATTTGGTGGAGGGCTGGGAACGAAACGATGCCATGTCGGACGGTCCGCCCACAGCCGGGTTCGAACTTGAAGCATGGTTGGTTGGCGGCGATATGCGCCCCGTGGCCAAGAATGACGCCTTTATCAAGGCGCTTGGCAGCCCGCTGGTAGTGCCAGAACTTTCATCCTTCAACGTGGAATTTAATGGCGATCCTGCAGAACTGACAGGGCATGGCCTTTCCTTGCTGCATTCAAACCTCGCCGGACTATGGGAGCAAGCCAGCCAAACGGCCCGGGACATGGACCTCAAGCTCGCGATGATCGGCATCCTTCCGACGGTGCGGGACAGCGACCTCTGCACCGAAAATATGTCTGCGTCTGAACGCTACAAGGCCCTGAATGAGCAAGTGTTCCGGCTTCGGAAAGCCAAGCCGATCAAACTTGATATCGAAGGGCGCGAGCATTTGGAAAGCGTTCATCACGATGTCATGCTGGAAGCCGGCGCGACGTCGTTTCAGGTCCACCTCAAAATCCCAAAGGGCAGGGGCGTAGATTATTATAACGCCTCCAAGCTGGTCTCTGGGCCATTGGTCGCCGTATCTGCGAACAGCCCCTATCTGTTTGGCAAGGACCTGTGGGCAGAAAGCAGGATACCGTTGTTTGAGCAGGCAGTGTCGGTCGGCGATTGGGACTATGCTGAACGGGTCACATTCGGTGTGCGCTTCATCGAAGACAGTCTGTCGGAAGTCTTTCTGGCGAACCGCCAGCGTTATCCCATCCTTTTGCCGCATGTGACAGGGCGGCCAGCAGAGAAACTGGACCATTTCCGTTTGCAGAACGGCACTATCTGGCGCTGGAACAGGCCACTTGTGGGATGGGACGAAGACGGTACGCCACATCTTCGCCTGGAGCAGCGCGTGGTGCCTGCGGGGCCGACCATATCGGACTCGATTGCCAATTCGGCCTTCTATTATGGCCTGGTTACCTATCTGGCAAACGATGAGATCCGTCCCCACAAACGCGCCCAGTTCTTTACAACACGCGACAATTTCTATGCTGCTGCCAAGGACGGGCTGGATGCCACCATCCGCTGGGACCATGAAGACGGCAAGCCAATGCGCCGGTTGGTCCTGGATACGTTCCTGCCGATGGCGCAAGACGGGCTTGAGGCGCTGGCGATTGATCCGGCAGACATCAGCCGTTACCTCGGGATCATAAGGGCGCGCGTTGAAACCGGTCAGAATGGTGCAACGTGGCAGCGGGCCTATGTGAAAGCCCATGGCGCCACCATGGCCGAGATGCTGGAAGCCTATATGGCACGCCAGCAAACGGATACGCCGGTTCATGAATGGCCGCTTTGAGCATGCTTCAAACCTTTGACCATATCCCTTCCGGGGTTCTGAACTGTGGTGCCAGTGACCTTCAGGGCATGCTGGGTGGGCCGTCGCTTTTCTACTGTGAGGGCGCGCGTAAACCGGCGCTGTTCGTGACGGTGTTGCAGCACGGCAATGAACCCACAGGCTTTGAGGCGGTGCAGGAAATCTTGCGCCGCTACGCTGGCGGGCCATTGCCGCGCGCCATGTGGCTGTTCATCGGCAATGTTGCTGCGGCACAGGAAGGCAAGCGCGTGCTTGCGGGGCAACCGGACTTTAACCGGGCCTGGCCGGGGACGGAGCTGCCGCCCTGCGGTGAGACGGCGATGATGGCCGAGGTGGTGGCGAAAGTGACCGCCGAACCGCTGTTCGCCAGCATTGACCTTCATAACAACACGGGCTGCAACCCGCACTATGGCTGCGTCAACGTGCTGGATACCGCCTATCTGCAGCTTGCCGCCCTGTTTGCGCGGACAGTTGTTTATTTCACGCGGCCTTTGGGCGTGCAGTCCGGGGCGATGGCATGGCATGCGCCCGCTGTAACGTTGGAATGCGGCCAGGCCGGCGAGAAAGCGGCGCTTTCGCACGCAATTGACTATCTGGATGCCTGCCTGCACTTGCATCATATCCCCGAACAACCGGTTTCGCCCCATGATGTTCATCTGCTGCGTACCAAGGCAACGGTAAAGATGGTGCCAGGCACTGACTTTTGTTTCGGTGAGGCAAGTGCTGGCGTTCGTTTCAGGCCGGACCTGGATCATTTCAACTTCGGCCAGCTAAAGGAAGGCCAGCCCATCGCGGAACTGGATGACGGCAACCGTATGCCGGTGGTCGCGACGGATAACCAGGGTGAAGACATTACCCGCAGCCTGTTCAGCATGAATGACGGCGTGCTGCGGGCGAGCCAGATATTGATACCTTCGATGGCGACAACAAATGTCGATGTGGTTCGGCAAGACTGCCTGTTCTATGTTATGGAAGAAATTGCGCTGGGCAACGAACCCGGTGCGACGGGACCAACCTGAACAGGGGGAGACAATATGTCTGATGTCGAAGGTGTGATAACCGGTGTTGGCGGGATTTTCTTCAAATGCCGCGACAGGGACAATCTTGTGTCCTGGTATCAGGACAAGCTGGGCTTTCCTTTCGACGGCGCGGGCGCGTCCTTCGTGTTCAGGGAAGACGATGACCCAGACAAGCTCGGCTATTTCGTCTGGGGTCCGTTCAAGCGCGAAAGCGAATATTTTCGCCCTTCCGGCAAGGAATATATGATCAACCTGCGGGTCCGCGGCATTGAGAAGCTTCTGGAGCGGCTCAAGAAAATGGGCGTTGAGCAGATTGGCGAAATCGAAGAGTTCGAATACGGCAAGTTTGCCTGGATCATGGACCCAGAGGGCACCAAAATCGAACTTTGGGAGCAACTGGGCGATCCGCCCATGACAGACGAGTAGCTTGGGGTTGCTGCAACCGGCTTTAGGGCCGATCAAAAGGGGGATTGAGGTGAAAAAGATTGTTCTGCGGGGCGCGGGAGTGATTGCTGCGCTGTTGGTGCTGTTTGTTCTATGGCCGGCAAAGATTGATCCGGTCGCCTACACGCCTGCCGAAGGGCCAGGCTTCACGGGCGCCTATGCACCGAACGAGCTGCTTCTGGGCGCAGAATCAATTCCGCTGCAGTTCAGCCAGGGGCCGGAGGATGTGGCTGTGGACGCAGAAGGCCGCATCTATGGCGGCCTGCATGACGGGCGCATCGTCCGTATCTTCCCGGACGGCACCCAGGAAGTGTTTGCGGCCATTGAAGGCGGCAGACCGCTCGGGCTCCATTTCGACGCTGCGGGCAACCTGGTTGTCGCAGACGCCTGGAAGGGGCTTCTGTCGTTTGACACAGATGGCACGATGACCGTGCTGAGTACGGAAGAGGGCGGGGTTCCCTTCGCTTTCGCCGACGACCTGGATATCGCAAGCGACGGCAAGATCTATTTCTCCGACGCCAGTCACACCTACAACCAGCCGGAATACCGCCTGGACCTGTTGGAAGCACGCGGCAATGGCAGGCTTCTGGTGTTTGATCCGGCAACCGGGGAAACGCGCAAACTGCTCGGTGACCTCTATTTCGCCAACGGCATTGCCCTGTCGCAGAATGAGGATTTCGTTCTGGTGAACGAAACGGGCCGATACCGTGTGACGCGCTATTGGCTTAAAGGCGAAAAAGCCGGCACCTCAGACATCTTCATCGATAACCTGCCAGGCTTCCCGGACGGTATTTCCGCGAACCGCAAGGGCACCTTCTGGCTGGCTATTCCGTCGCCCAGAAACCCGATGATGGATAACCTGCATCCCAAGCCTTGGGCCAAATCACTGGTTTCCAAACTGCCGACCTTCATGCAGCCTTCGGCCATCCATATGGGGATGGTGATAGCGCTGGATGAAAAGGGTGGGGTGATCCGGACGCTGCAGGACCCATCAGGCGGCAACGTCTATATGATCACCTCAGCCGAGCAGGTTGGGGATATGCTGTATCTGGGTAGTCTGGAGGCGCCGCAGGTGGCGCGTATCAGGGTGGGGGAATAAGTCCCCCTTTCTCACGTCCCGACCCCAGGTGGTGGGGCCGTCCCGAAGCTTTGCACCAGCGAGCCGGCCACAAGGTTCCAGCCGTCCACCAGCACGAAGAAAATCAGCTTGAACGGCATGGCGATCATCACCGGCGGCAGCATCATCATGCCCATGGACATGAGGATCGAGGCCACGACCATGTCGATCACGACAAAGGGCACATACAAAAGGAAGCCGATCTCGAACGCACGGCGGAGCTCGGAAATCATGAAGGCAGGCACCAGGACAGTCAGTGTGATCTCATCCCGGGTCTCGACAGGGCCCTGCGGCGACAGGTTCATAAACAGTTCCAGGTCTTTTTCACGCACCTGCGACATCATGAAATTGCGCATCGGGACAGACGCCCGGTTGAACGCCTCTTGTTCGTCGATTTCTTCATTGATCAAAGGCTGGATGCCTTGCTCCCATGCGGCCGTCAGGGTGGGCGCCATGACATAGCCGGTCAGGAAAAGCGCCAGTGAGACCAGGACGATGTTCGGCGGCGTCTGCTGGGTCCCCATCGCGCTTCTGAGAAGCGAGAAAACGATCACCATCCGTGTGAAACTGGTCATCATGATGAGGATACTTGGTGCCAGGCTCAGGACCGACAGCATCAGGATCATCTGGACCACGCGACCGCTCAGCGAGCCGGATTCGCCAAGGTCAAGATTGAGCGACTGTGCCTCGGCAGACGACGCCGTCATCAAGACAGCGGCAAAAGCCAGCGGCAGAAGGAACAGGAAGCTATGGATGATCAGCCTGCGGTGAAACTTAAAGCTCTTCACGTTGTGTTTCCTCTGCTAGCGCCTGTTCGAAGTCCGATGGTGCCTTGGTGCCTTGTGGGCCATCAAGCAGCGTAACGCCGTGCTGGCCGGCGCCAAGAAGATAATCCCGCCCGCGCCAGTTCACAACAACCAGCCGGTTGCGGGCATCCAGCGTCTGACTGTCGATGACCTTGATTTCGCGCTTCTTGCCGGCTAACCGTGGTTGGCCGGGCACCAGCCCGAAGCGTTTCACCGCCCAAGCCGCCAGCCCCAAAAGGCCCAGCATGACAAAAAGGATCGAAAAAGCGCTTAAAGCTTCGCTGGTCATTGATCGTTTTCTTCCCGCTCGTCTTCTGCTGTCATTGGCTGCAGCAATTCGGTGGTCTCCACCGTATCTGTGTCATGCTTGCGGGCCTCTGTCATGATTTTATTTTCTGCGTAAACTCGTTCCAGGATCAGCGACACGGCATGCAGGGCCTCAAGCGGGATAGGGCTTTCAACCTCGAATGCGTCAAGGAGCTCTGTCAGGTCCTTGTCCTGACGAACCTTCACGCCCTCGGCGAAGGCGATGTCCAGGATTTTTTCAGCATTATAGCCATGGCCTTTTGCGGTAATTCGGGGCGTTGCGCTTTCGCTATCCCTTTTTACTGCAACGGCTTTTGTATCAGGCACCGGCTTGGGTGCGTCTGTCGGTTTCTGGTCTGACATGGGGATATTGAGCGTCAATTCGATCGAAAATGCAAGCGCTTGCGGAAAGGCCGCTAGAAAAATATCACGTGTTTGCAACTTGTTAACCGGTTCTGGTGCATGTTATAGTACGTTTAAGTGGAAGACGCACGCAAACAGAGACTGTTGGAAGCATGGATTTAACCAATATTCCCCTGATGGCTGCCCTGAAAAGCCGGATGAAATGGCTGAACGCCAATCAGACCGTGATCAGTGAAAATATCGGCCATGCCGATACCCCTGGTTATAAGGCCAAGGAGCTGGATGGTCAGAATTTTTCCGGGCTTGTAGACAACCTTGTGTCCAACAGGCCGCAAGGGGCGCAGATGCGTACCAAGGACCCGCGCCATATGGATACCAGCGGGTCGTCTTCCGTTTCCCTGCGCACGCATGAGTCCAAGGATGGCGAGGAAACGCCAACCGGGAACTCTGTGGTGCTGGAAGAAGAAATGTTGAAGTTGGCTGACAACCAGATGAAATACGGCATGGTTGTGAACCTCTACAAAAAGAATATCGGGCTGTTGAATATTGCCCTAGGCAAGGGTGGCGGGCGCTAGAACAGCGTCATGACCCGCTTGAACCAGTGTAAAGGAACAAGCGATGGATCTCGAAAAGGCAATGATGGCATCGGCAGCCGGGCTGCGGGCGCAATCTGTGCGGATGCGCGTGATCTCCGAAAACATTGCCAACCAGAATTCGGTTGCGAGCGAGCCGGGGCAGGACCCGTATCGTCGGAAAATCATCACCTTTCAGACGGAACTTGATCGCGCTTCTGGCGTAGAACTGGTGAAGCCGGGCAAGGTGGAGTTTGACCAGAAGGAATTCGGCAAGAAGTACGACCCGGGGAACCCCGCAGCAGACGAAGCTGGCTACATCAAAACCGCCAATGTGAACGGTATGATTGAAATGATGGACATGCGCCAGGCGCAGCGGACCTATCAGTCAAACATCAATGCGCTTGAGGCCAGCCGCCGGATGGCCACGATGACGCTTGATCTGTTGAGGTAGGGGATAGGCCATGAATATCAAGCAACTTGATGCCGTAAACGCCTATTCCCAGGCGACCAAGCAGATGCAGGAAACCGGTCTCGGTTCCCGCGATGGCCTGGACGGCACGAAATCCAACAGTGCTTTCTCTGCCCTGGTCAATGACGCCGTTGGCGACGTGACCCAGGCTACCTCACACATGGAGCTAACATCTGCCAAGGCATTGGTAAACGAAGCCGACATGGTGGATGTGGTGACTGCCGTCTCGAACGCGGAGATGGTGGTGAACACTGTTGTGACCGTGCGGGACAAGGTGATCGCCGCCTATAACGATATCCTGAAGATGCCAATCTAAGCATGCCGGGTGGGGGCGAGTAGTTTATGGAAAGTGGTGACGTCATTGAAGTGGCACGAGACGCGCTGATGACCCTCCTGTTGACGGCGGGGCCGATCCTTGCCGTTGGTCTGGGCGTTGGTTTGACCATTGCCTTCGTTCAGGCGCTGACCCAGCTTCAGGAAATGACGCTGACTTTCGTTCCCAAAATCCTCGCCGTTTTCGCAGTGCTGTTGATGGCTCTGCCTTATATGGGACAGAATATGTCTGCTCTGATGTTGCGCATTTCGGAGCGCATCATCTCAGGTGGCTAGTCCATGCTGGGAGAAGTCCTTCCAGCGGAAGCTTTCGGTTTTTTGCTCGTTGCAACACGCCTCATCGCGCTTGTGATGATGATGCCGGTGCTGGGGGACCAGTCGGTACCGGGCCGTATCCGCGCGACCATCGGGTTTGTCATCGCCCTTGTGATCTATATGGCCGTGAGATCAAGCCTGCCGCCCATGCCAGACAATGTGATTGTCCTGACGGCTTTGCTTCTACGCGAGGCCATGATTGGTGCTGTGCTGGGCCTGACAACCAGGATCATGCTGGCCGCAACCCATATTGCGGGTACTGTCATCGCCTTTCTGACCGGGCTGGCGGCGGCGCAATCGTTCGACCCCAGTCAGGGTAGTCAGGGCGTGCTTGTGGGCTCTTTCCTGACGCTGGTGGCGATCACACTGATCGTGGTGTCGGACCTGCATCACCTGATGATCCTGGGCATGGTGCACAGCTACCTGAAGTTTCCGGTGGCCCTTGGCCTGCCATACACGGATTTTGCCATGGTGATCGTGCAATATACCTCCGCCGCGTTTTTGCTTGGGTTCCATATTGCGGCACCTTTTGTAGCCTACAGCATCATCTACAATTCCGGACTGGGCCTGATCTCTCGCATGATCCCGGCCTTTCAGGTATTTTTCATCGGCATGCCGATCAACCTGTTCATGGGCTTCACCTTGTTGATGATCCTGATGGGGTCCATGATGGCGCTGTTTATGGAGCGATTTGAAGAATTGCTTGTGAGCTTTCTGGGATAGAGAATGGCAGAGGAAGACGACAGCCAGAAAACCGAGGAACCCACGCCCAAGCGCTTGCGCGAAGCGGAGGAAAAAGGCGACGTGGCTCAAAGCCAGGAAGTCAAAACCTTTTTCATGCTCGCGATTGCCGCCCTTGTCATTGGCGCCGGCGGCGGGTTTATCGGCTCCAGGGTAACGGATGTCCTTTTCGTGCATCTGTCCACGCTCCATTTGATGGACACAGACCAGGTAGGTGCCCTGCAAAGCCTGATGCCCACCATTTGGCAGGTTTTCCTGATTCTGTTGTTGCCGTTTGGCGCGCTCGCGCTTGCCGCCCTTGCCAGCAACATGATGCAGCACAAGACGACCATCACATTTGAAAAGCTCAAGCCCAGTTTCAGCAAAATCAGTCCGGCTTCCAACGTAAAGAAGTGGGCGCCAGACAAGCTCGGTATCGAAGCGTTCAAGCTGACCGCCAAGCTGTTGGCGGTTTCCGCAGTGATTTTCATCATTGTCTACCCCGAACGGGGGCGGATGGACACGCTGATGCTGCTGCCCGTTATCGATGTGCTGGCCCTGATCCATACCATGGTGGTCAAGCTATTGATCGGTGTGCTGATCGTGATGGCTGTGGTCGCAGCGATCGACTTTTCCTACCAAAGCTACCAGCATGTCAAGAAGCTGCGCATGACCAAGCAGCAGGTCAAGGACGAGCACAAGCAGACAGATGGTGATCCGAAGGTTAAAGGCCGGCTGCGATCGATACGGATGGAGCGCGCGCGCCAACGCATGATGGCTTCAGTGCCGGATGCGGATGTGGTGATCACCAACCCGACGCACTATGCCGTTGCGCTTGAATACAAACACGGGACCATGGACGTGCCGATGGTGGTTGCCAAGGGCGTGGAAGGCGTTGCGCTCAAGATCAGGGAGGTCGCGACCGAACACGGCGTGCCTATTGTTGAGAACCCGCCTCTCGCCCGGGCCCTGTATGCATCCGTGGAAATCGATGAAGAAGTGCCGCCGGATCACTATAAGGCGGTAGCGGAAGTCATCAGCTATATCATGAAGCTCAAACGGGCTGGTTTCAAACCGGCGCGTTAACGGGCTTGCCATTGCGCCGCGAGGGTGGCTACTGTCGGGCCAAGTGGGTGAAAAGGGACCAAAGGGGTAGGCATATATGGAAAGCCGGTTGCCAAGACCGTTTCAGGAAGCGCTGCATCAAAGCGAGGCCAAATCCGGTGTGAAACTGCTGACCGTCGCGCTCGCGGGGCTTATCGGGACCATCGGCATTGCCGCCCTGGTCGCGGTGACCTGGGGTCCAGCGATTGCGTCTGTCCTTGGCGGTATCCTTCTCATCGCAACCGCGCTAACGCTTTTGCGGGCGCTTGGCGGCTTGCAGCAACCGGTGGATCAGGTGGAGTTTGCCGACAGGGAACTCGTGCAAACGCTGGTGTCGCTGGACCGGCGTGCTGTTGCCCTGAGTGATTTTCACGGTGAAATTGCCGCGTCAAACGCGGCGTTCGATAGGTTGGCCATGGGGCGCGTGCGGTCCATGGGGGACCTGTTTCGTGGTGATGCGGTCAAGGAAGCCTTTGGCAAGACACTGTCGCTGGCAGCTCAGACCGGGCAGTCGCGCGGCGTGTTCGCCTGCGACCGGGCAAATGCTGAAAAGCTGCAGCTTATTGGTCGGCGGACAGGGTACCATATCCTTTGGCGGGTTTCCCGTGTGGGGGACCGCGAACGCCTTGACCACGAACGCAAGATGATCGGCGATTGGGGCGCGCCGCTTTTCGAACGGCTCGGCTGTGGCGTATTGCTTGAGGACGCGTCAGGCAAGATCCATTATATCAACGATACCCTGAGGGAATGGATGGGGCTGGCCCAAGGCGAGATGCCGCTGAAAATCCAGCTCAAGGCGGGCGAGACCCAGCTGCTGATCGGCAAGAAACAGCGGATGGATGTGGATGTGGTCGACATGCCGCTCGCCTCGCGTGAGGAAGATCGAAACCTGGGCCGTTACCGTTTCCTGCGCAAGCTGGACCAGATGCGCGGGCGGCTGGTACCGGAAGATCGGGAATTCCTGATCGACCCCATCTTCGATGCCGCGCCCATCGCTGTCGCGGTTGTGGCGCGAGACGGAGCGATCAAGGAATACAATCAGCCGCTGAAGCGTCATCCCGCCGGAAAATCCATCAAGGTGGGCTCCAGCGTGCTTGACTTGGTCAAGGAAGACGATAGGGCCGAGCTCAAAGAGCTGATCGGATTTGCTCATGACGGCAAGCCAGCATCCACACCGCTCGACGTGGTTTATGATGGTCAGCCCGAACGCGTGGGCCAGATATACTCGTCTGCCATCTCGCGTGGTGATGAAACCTACGCGATCCTATATCTTATTGATACAACACAGGAAAAAAGCCTGGAGCGGCAGTTTGTACAAGCCCAGAAAATGCAGGCTGTCGGCCAGCTTGCAGGCGGTGTCGCGCACGACTTCAACAACCTGCTGACAGCGATCATCGGTTTCTGCGACCTTCTTCTGGTGCGGCACGATGCCGGCGACCAGTCTTTCTCTGACATTATTCAGATCAAGCAGAATGCCAACCGTGCCGCCAACCTCGTGCGGCAGCTGCTGGCTTTCTCGCGACAGCAGACGCTCAGGCCGAAGGTCCTGATGATGACCGATGTGTTGGCTGAACTTTCCAACCTCATCCGTCGCCTGATCGGCGAGAATATCGAACTGAAAGTAGTGCACGGCCGCGACCTGCAACCGGTGAAGGTGGATCAGGGCCAGCTTGAGCAGGTGATCATCAACCTGGCTGTAAACGCTCGGGATGCCATGCCAGGCGGCGGCAAGCTTGAGATCAAGACCAGCATGATCGGCCCCGATGATCCGCTGATTGAACGCTATGACGTGGTGGTGCCGGACGATTATGTTCTGGTGGAAGTGATCGACAGCGGCACGGGCATCGCGCCGGAAAACATGTCGAAAATCTTCGAACCCTTCTTCACCACCAAGGAAGTGGGGCAGGGGACCGGGCTGGGCCTGGCAACAGTCTACGGCATCGTCAAGCAAACCGGCGGCTTTGTGTTCGTCGAGTCTGAGCTCGGCCATGGCACTCGTTTCCTGCTGTTCTTCAAGGCCCATGCCGCCGAAGCCGAGGTGGAAAGCGCCGCCCAGAAACCCGAGGCGCCAGCGCGGGACCTCACGGGCAAGGGCACCATCCTGATCGTCGAGGACGAGGACCCGGTGAGGATGTTTGCCTCCCGTGCGCTGGCCAACAAGGGCTACAAGGTGCTCGAAGCCGCGTCAGGCGAGGCGGGGCTGGAAATCCTCCATACCCACCCCGAGCCAATCGATCTGTTGATTTCCGACGTCATCATGCCAACGATGGACGGCCCGACGCTGGTGAAGGAAGCCCGCAAGACCATGCCAAACCTGCCGGTGATCTTCGTCTCCGGCTACGCGGAGGACGTGTTCCGGCAGAACCTGGAGGCTGAAGAGTTCCTGTTCCTGCCGAAACCCTTCTCGCTCAAGGATCTCGCGGGGCAGGTGAAATCCATCCTGGGTTAGGGCCGCCAAAAGGGCACACGACAGGGAAAAGGGCACTTGAAGGGCACACCCGTTGTGCCCTTTTACCTATGTGTTTTTGTCCCGCCATTTCGGCTTGATGTTCTGGGTGAGAACAAAAGGAGAATATTTGTTCTTGCATAGTGAGAACAAAATAGGTACAAGGGGGCAGGCGCAGGGATGGGAAATCATCCGTTGCAAGCACTATCAGCCTGTGGAATAAGGGAGCCCGATCATGGCAATGGCGGAACTACAGTTGGTAAAGGGAAACTCCATGGATAAGACAAAAGCGCTCGAAGCAGCGCTTGGCCAAATCGACCGGGCCTTTGGTAAGGGTTCGGTTATGAAGTTGGGGCAACGGGAATCGGGGATCGAGATTGATACCATCTCCACCGGTTCGCTCAATCTCGACATCGCGCTCGGGATCGGCGGCTTCCCCAAGGGCCGCATCATCGAAATCTATGGGCCTGAAAGCTCCGGTAAAACCACGCTGGCGCTGCACGCTGTTGCCGAAGCCCAGAAGAAGGGCGGCATTGCAGCCTTCGTGGATGCCGAGCACGCCCTTGATCCCGTCTATGCCCGCAAGCTTGGCGTGGACGTGAATGAACTGCTGGTCAGCCAGCCCGACACGGGTGAGCAGGCGCTTGAGATCGCTGACACGCTGGTGCGCTCAGGCGCGGTCGATATCCTTGTCGTTGACTCGGTCGCAGCGCTCACGCCGCGGGCCGAACTTGAAGGCGAGATGGGCGATAGCCACGTAGGCCTGCAGGCGCGGCTTATGAGCCAGGCGCTTCGTAAGCTCACGGCATCCATTTCCAAATCCAACACCATCGTGATCTTCATCAACCAGATCCGGATGAAGATTGGCGTGATGTACGGCAGCCCGGAAACCACCACTGGCGGTAACGCGCTGAAGTTCTACGCCTCCGTTCGTCTGGACATCCGCCGGGTTGGCGCGATCAAGGAAAAAGACGAGATCGTCGGTAACGCGACCCGGGTGAAAGTTGTGAAGAACAAGCTGGCGCCTCCGTTCAAACAGGTCGAGTTTGACATCATGTACGGCGAAGGCGTTTCCAAGATGGGCGAGATCATCGACCTGGGCGTCAAGGCGGGCGTGGTTGAAAAGTCCGGCAGCTGGTACAGCTACTCAAGCCAGCGCATCGGGCAGGGCCGCGAAAACGCCAAGCGTTTCCTCCTGGAAAACGCTGACATCTCGAACGAGATTGAGCAGCTGATCCGCAAGAACGCAGGCCTCGTCAACGAAGCCATGCTGGTGGACCCTGCCGTCGAAAGCGATGGCGAAGGCGAAAAATAAGTTACGGGCTTTTCCGTCACGGTGAAGAAATTCAAAAGGCGGCTCCTTGTGGGCCGCTTTTTCTTTCGAAGGCGATTGGTTGGCGGACAGGCCTGATTTAAGGAAAAGTTAGCCTTTTGGCGATAGGTTGTTGCAATTGCAACAGATGGGGTTCTGGGCAGCGGGGCGGGCATGGTACTGCGATTTTTATGTCTTGTTGGGCTTCTGGCATGCGGGTTTTCCGGTGCGATGGCCGTTGACAAGCCGGTCATTCATTGGCTGAACCCTGATTTTCCCCCGGTTTTCATTACGTCCGGCCCGCAGGCGGGCCACGGCTACGGCGATGAAATCATCCGCTATATCGAAGACCGGCTGCCTGAATACCAGCATGTTCCCGCGACCGCGAACCTGAACCGCATCTATGCTCAGATGAAAACCCAAGACGGCGTGTGCAGCGCAGCCCTCTTTGAAACACCGGACCGCGCCGCTTTTGCTGCCTTCAGCCATGATGTCTATCACGTCATGACCAACCGGGTCGTTGCAATGAAGGAAAAAGCTGACGTTTTCACACCTTACCTCAACAAGGACGGCAAGATCGACATATCGCGCCTGGTTGGGGCAAGCCACCTCGCAGTTGGCGTGGTGCCGGATCGGTTTTACAGCAAGCTGATCAACGAGACGCTCGCAGGCCTTGGTCATCCTGATCATATGGTGATCATTCCGTTTGACCGATACGGCACGCTGCTCACGCATGGCCGTATCGATTATACCTTCGGCTTTCCAGCAGAAGCGCATCACCTGTTCCGCAAACTTGGGAAGACAGGTGGCTTTACGGCTTTTCCAATCGCGGGGGAGGACAGCGTGCAGTCAGGCGGCTTCAGTTGCAGTGATAAACCCATAGGCCGCGCCGTAATCGCGCGCATCAATGAGCTCATCGCTACCGGCGATGTCAGCGCGGTTTACGACAGTTTTTACGAACAGTGGCTCGACGCCCGTTCCCTCCAAGACTACCGCAAGCTCCGCGCCGCGATGCGTCATTAGAAACCGTAATCAAGCACTTGTAACGATCGCCGTAAGCCTTCGGGCGTTTTTGCGTAACAATTGCGGGTTTTAGACGCGGCCAAAGCTTGCCTTGCCCCCATTGTCCCGCTAAAACGGCGGTAAGCACCGGTGCCGCGTTTTGGGCCTAACCCATGGCGGCGCCTGAATTTTGTTTTCGAGGACTGAGGCCAATTCCATGACCGCACCAATCACTGGCGCCAACGACATCCGCAAGGCGTTTCTGGATTACTTCAAGGGGCAGGGCCACGAGGTGGTGCCGTCAGCGCCACTTGTGCCGCATAACGACCCGACGCTGATGTTTGTCAACGCGGGCATGGTGCCGTTCAAGAATGTGTTCACGGGCGCAGAGCAGCGCGACTATAACCGTGCGGCATCTTCCCAGAAATGCGTGCGCGCCGGCGGTAAACACAATGACCTCGACAATGTGGGCTACACGGCCCGCCACCACACTTTCTTTGAAATGCTGGGCAACTTCTCCTTTGGTGACTATTTCAAGGAAGACGCGATCCAGCACGCCTGGAACCTGATCACAAAGGAATATGGCCTCAACAAGGACAAGCTGACCGTCACGGTTTATCACGAGGACGACGAGGCGTTCGACCTGTGGAAGAAGATCGCAATGCTGCCCGAGGAGCGCATCATCCGTATCGCCACGTCGGACAATTTCTGGTCCATGGGCGATACCGGCCCCTGCGGTCCGTGTTCCGAGATTTTCTACGATCACGGCGACCACATCTGGGGTGGCCCTCCCGGCACGCCGGAAGAGGACGGCGACCGGTTCGTCGAAATCTGGAACCTCGTATTCATGCAGTATGAGCAGCTGGCCTCTGGCGAGCGCATCAACCTGCCGAAGCCGTCTATCGACACCGGCATGGGGCTGGAGCGTATCTCCGCCGTAATGCAGGGCACCCACGACAACTATGAAATCGATACCTTCAAGGCCATTATCGCCGCGTCCGTGAACGCCACTGGCGCGGCTGAAAATGACAAGACGCGGGCGTCGCACCGTGTGATTGCCGACCACCTGCGTGCATGCAGCTTCCTGATCGCTGACGGCGTCCTTCCGTCCAACGAAGGCCGTGGCTATGTGCTTCGCCGCATTATGCGCCGCGCCATGCGCCACGCCCATATGCTGGGCGCGAAGGATCTGGTGATGTACCAGCTTGCGCCAACGCTGATCCGCGAAATGGGCCAGGCCTATCCGGAACTGGGCCGCGCCGAGCGCCTCATCGAGGAAACCCTGAAGCTTGAAGAGGACCGTTTCCGCCAGATGCTGGACAAGGGCCTCAAGCTTCTGGATGACGAGCTGACCAAAATCGGCGACGGAGCCGAGCTGCCCGGCGATGTGGCCTTCAAGCTTTATGACACTTACGGCTTCCCGCTGGACCTGACGCAAGACGCGCTCAGGGCCCAGGACCGCACGGTGGATGTGGACGGCTTCAACGCCGCCATGGAAGAACAGCGTGCCAAGGCGCGCGCCGCCTGGGCTGGCTCCGGCGATGCGGCCACAGAGAAAGTCTGGTTCGACATCAATGACGAATTTGGCGCGACCGAATTTGTCGGCTATTCGACAGAACAGGCCGAAGGCAAGGTGGTTGCGCTTGTCAAGGACGGTGCGCGCGTCGATGCCGCGGGTGAGGGCGATGAAGTATTGGTTGTGACCAACCAGACGCCCTTCTACGGCGAGAGCGGCGGTCAGATGGGTGATACCGGTACGCTCAAGACCGAGACGGCAGACATCAGCGTGACCGACACGCTGAAGATGGTTGGTGCGCTGCATGTGCATAAATCGTCGGTCACCAAAGGCAGCCTGAAGGTGGGCGATACTGTAGAGATGTTCGTTGACGGCGTGCGGCGCTCGAAACTTCGGGCCAACCACTCGGCCACCCACGTGCTGCATGAAGTGCTGCGCCGGGAGCTGGGCGAGCATGTCACCCAGAAGGGCTCTCTTGTGGCGCCAGATCGCCTGCGCTTCGACATTTCGCACCCCAAGGCGATGACGGAAGACGAACTCGCCTCTGTTGAGCGTGAGGTGAACCGCGTGATCCGCGAGAACGCTGCCGTTGAAACCCGGCTCCTCAGCTATGATGACGCGATCGAAGCCGGCGCCATGGCGCTGTTCGGCGAAAAATACGGCGATGAAGTCCGCGTTGTTTCCATGGGCGATGAAGCCTCATCGGCGAAGCCGCATTATTCGGTTGAACTGTGTGGCGGTACCCACGTGAAGCGGCTGGGCGACATTGCGCTCTTCACCATCCTTTCCGAAGGCGGTGTGTCCGCCGGTGTGCGCCGGATCGAGGCGCTGACCGGTGAAGCCGCCCTTGAGCACCTGCTGGGTCAGCAACGCCTTCTCAAGGAAGCCTCAGCCCAGGTGAAATCCAGCCCTGCTGAACTGCCTGAGCGGATCGCGAGCCTGCAGGCGGACAGGAAGACGCTGGAGCGTGAACTGTCGGAAGCCAAGAAAAAGGCTGCCCTTGGTGGCGGCGCGTCTGGCCCAACGGCCAAGGATGTTGGCGGCATCAAGTTCCTGGGCCAGGTGCTGGACGGCGTGAACCCGAAGGACCTGCGCGGCCTTGCGGACGATGCCAAGAAGTCTCTTGGTAGTGGTGCAGTGGCCTTTGTGGCGGTGAATGACGGCAAGGCCGCGCTTCTGGTGGGCGTGACCGATGACCTGACAGCGAACCTGAGCGCGGTTGACCTTGTGCGTGCCGGCGTGGTTGCACTCGGCGGCAAAGGTGGCGGCGGACGTCCAGACATGGCGCAGGCCGGTGGCCCGGACGGCGCGAATGCAGCCAAGGCGCTGGAAGCCATTGAAGCAGTGATCGCGGGCTAAAAGCCACCGGAAAGGCACAATCATGAACAATCAGACGGCCCGCCAACGCACCTACAGCTTCCTCGAGATGGGAAGCTTTGCGGGGCGGAAAGCCGCCGTTTTTGAAGGGTTCATGATTGTCCTGATCCTCCTGAATGTTGTCGCAGTGGCGCTTGAGACGGTCGACAGCCTCTATGAGGCGCACAGTCACTGGTTCCATTTGTTCGACATGGTCTCGGTGATCATCTTCTCGCTGGAGTATCTGGCGCGGGTCTGGGCCAGTGCGGAACGCGAGGCGGTGCCCGGCGACACGGTGCTGAGCCGTCGCATCCGCTACATCTTTTCTCCGCTCGCCCTGATAGATCTCATTGCCATCGTTCCATTCTATCTTGGACACCTGACGGGCATTGATCTGCGAGCGCTGCGGATTTTCCGTTTGCTCAGGCTCCTTAAGCTGGTGCGCTATTCGCCTGCGCTGTCGTCTCTCACCCGCGTAATCTATGCGGAACGCCAGGCGCTCCTGGCAAGCATAGTGATCATGGTGGGGCTCGAAGTGCTTGCGTCCACGCTGATGTATCTGGCGGAACATGAGGCACAGCCAGAGGTATTCGGCAGCATCCCGGCCGCGCTCTGGTGGGCGCTCGCGACCTTCACAACGGTGGGATACGGTGACGCCGTACCGATAACCGACCTTGGCAAAGTGATTGGCGGCATTGTGATGCTGATGGGTTTCATCTTCTATGCGGTGCCGATTGGTATCATTGCCTCCGGCTTTTCCGATGAAGTGCATCGGCGGGAATTTGTTGTGCCTGTGGGCGTGGTGGATGAATTCCCGTCCCTGAAGAAGCTGCCGAAGGACATCGCCAAGGAACTGGCGTCGCGCGTACGCTCGATCACGCTGGTGCCGGGGACGGTTCTCACCCGCAGGAGCGACGTTGAAAACGGTATCTATTTCATCCTGTCGGGCGAGATTACGGCCTTCTATCATCACCGGGCGATCCCCCTGATCGCGGGCGATTTCCTGGGCGAATGCTCGCTGATCAGTGATCAGGGTGTGCAGCCAGCGTCTGTGGCGCGCACGCGCTGCCGTGTCATGTGGCTCGACAGTACCGAACTGCAGATCTTGATATCCATTTATCCCGTGCTGCTGGAAGAGCTGAAGGAATATGCCTCCAACCGTTTGATCGAGCTGGTGGAAGACGGACGCCTGAGCGCCGATGACCGCGCAGCGATGATGGCACACTACGAGCACTGGGTATCGGTCGCCCGCGCGCCGCATATGTGATAGTCTTCGATACTGTTGGGGGCGGGATGTGGTTAATCAGGAGTCTGGATTGTCCCAACGTTTTGCTTTTCATTGTGTGGGTGTGGTGGCTTTTCTTGGGTCCAGCAGCGCATGGGGCCAGGGGCCAGATACCCTGATTTTCCAGGCTGAAGATCATCCGCCTTTTCTCGAAATTCAAGGCGCTGAGGTTGGCGGGCTGTTTGGCGACGTGGTCAACAGGGCTGCCGAGGCAGCGGGTCTCAACATCGTCTGGCAGGAACGTGCCTTCAACCGAACCAAGCGCGACCTGGGTGAAGGAAGTGCTCCTTTCTGTGTGGCTGGGCACAGTGCTACCCGTGAATCAGCCGCCAAATGGTACGTTTCTCCACCCATTGGCACGTTCGGTCGCTCGGGGCTCCTGGTCCGCGCGGCGGACAAGGAAGCGATTGACGCGGTTCCTTCTATTGAGGCGCTGTTTACCGAGACCGATTATATCGGTGGCTTCGTGACTGATGCTGTTTATGCAGTGCCGCATCTGGAGTACCTGAAGCGAAGCCATAACAAGCATCTCTTCATTGCCGGTAGCCATGAGAAGCTCGCGGAACTGTTGGCGCGCGGGCGGATCGACTTTGTGATCGAAAATGAAATGATGGCGCCCCGCCATATCAAGGGTGTTAGGGGTGGAGACAGGCTTGCCTTCACCAGCCTTGCGGGCATGCCAGCAGGCCGGGATGCCCATGTGATCTGTACCAAAACGGTGCCGCGAGATTTGCTTGACCGGTTTGAGGCCGGGCTGAAGGCTGTAAAAAAAGCCGCCCGGTAAGGAGCGGCTTTTCTGATGCTTGAGAGGCGAGGGGCTTAGCCCAGCTCTGCCTTCAGGTTCTCGTCGATCTTGTCGAAGAACTGGCCGGTGGTCATCCAGCTCTGGTTCGGGCCAATCAGGAGCGCCAGGTCTTTGGTCATGGAGCCGGTTTCAACAGTGTTGATACACACTTTTTCAACCGCTTCCGCGAACTTGGTAACCTCAGGCGTACCGTCCATCTGGCCGCGATACTTCAGGCCGCGCGTCCATGCGAAGATGGATGCGATCGGGTTCGTGGAAGTTTCCTTGCCTTCCTGGTGCTGACGGTAGTGGCGTGTCACCGTGCCGTGTGCGGCTTCGGACTCCACAGTCTTCCCATCTGGCGTCATCAGGACGGAGGTCATCAGGCCCAAGGAGCCAAAGCCCTGCGCAACGGTGTCAGACTGCACGTCGCCGTCATAGTTCTTACAGGCCCAAACGAAGCCGCCGGCCCATTTCATGGCACAGGCGACCATGTCGTCGATCAGGCGGTGTTCGTATGTGATGCCGGCGTCCTTGAACTTGTCCTGGAATTCGTTCTCGAAGATCTCCATGAACAGGTCCTTGAAGCGGCCATCATAGGCCTTCAGGATGGTGTTCTTGGTGCTGAGGTAAACCGGCCACTGGCGGTTCAGACCGTAGTTCATGCAGGCACGGGCGAAATCGCGGATGCTGTCATCCACGTTGTACATGCCCATGGCAACGCCGGATTCCTGGAACTCGTAAACTTCGCGCTCGATGGCTTCACCACCGTCTGCTGGCTCGAATTTCATGGTCAGCTTGCCGGCGCCAGGGACCAGGAAGTCGGTCGCACGGTACTGGTCACCAAACGCGTGACGGCCGATAACGATCGGCTTGGTCCAGCCTGGAACCAGGCGTGGCACGTTTTTCATGATGATCGGCTCGCGGAATACGGTGCCGCCCAGGATGTTCCTGATGGTGCCGTTCGGGCTGCGCCACATTTTCTTGAGGCCGAATTCCTCAACGCGCTGCTCATCCGGGGTGATGGTGGCGCACTTCACGCCCACACCGTGTTCCTTGATGGCATTCGCTGCGTCGATCGTGATCTGGTCGTCTGTCTCGTCGCGCTTGGTGACGGACAGGTCGTAATAGAGAAGATCCACATCAAGGTAAGGCTGGATCAGGCGTTCGCGGATCCACTGCCAGATGATGCGGGTCATCTCATCGCCGTCAATTTCCACGATCGGGTTTTTTACGGTAATCTTGCTCATAGTTCCCTCAAATTTATTTTTTTCCCAAGGGGTAGTGTCGCGCCAGCGAGAGGACCGGTGCGGAATTTGGGCGCACCCTATCACCAGAACCTGCAGAGTTGAAGGCCCAACCGCAGTAAAAATACGACTTTTTGCAGTTTTTGTCGCAATCCATCGAGATTTCCGCCGTCGGCCCCGCTGGCGCTGGCCTAGAAGAGGTCGCTTCTGGCTTCAGATGGGGCGGATTCCATCCGTTTCAACTGCTCGATGGCGTCTTCCGCGTTGTCGACGACGCTTAGGAGGGTTGCGTTCTCCGCACTGGCAAAACCGGCATCCACCACATTCGATACCAGATCAACGAGTGGCGTCCAGTAATCCTCATGATTGATCAGGATAATCGGCTTCCTGTGGAGGCTGAGCTGCGCCCAGGTCATGATCTCGAACGTCTCGTCAAGGGTGCCAAGCCCGCCAGGGAGCACAATGAAGGCGTCTGAGCGGTCGAACATCATGCGCTTCCGGTCGTGCATGTTCTGGGTGACGTGAAGTTCCGTCAGGCCATCCTGCGTGATCTCAACCGCGTCCAGATGTTCGGGGATGATGCCGATCACTGGCGCACCGCCATCGCGTGCCGCGCGCGCCACAACCCCCATCAGCCCGATACTGCCAGCGCCGTATACGAGCCCCAGGCCGGCTTTCGCGATCCCGCTGCCAAGGTCTTGTGCCAGCTGTTCATAGGATGGTTTGTTGCCCATTCGGGACCCACAATACACGCAAACATTCCGGATTGTGGTGGTAGGCTGGGGTGTCGACTTCATACAATTCCTCGCAAACAGGATGGCCAGCGGGCCAAATTCGGGAAAAACCCGGTAAATCAGCGTCATAAAGTTTAGTTGTCAAAGTTTTGACATGTTTTTAATAAATTCATCTTTCATTATATAGGCGCGATTGTTAAGCCTTTGTTGAACAGGACGTATGGTGAGTTATGGGCCCACTGGAAAGCAGAAGCGATGATATGCGCCGAATTGCCATCGGAGCCGTAAGCGCGGCCATTGGTGTTGGCGCTATTCTTTATGTGCTTTTCTCAGATGAGCCCGCGCCGCAGACGCCCCAGACACCTACTGAAGTTTCCCAGAACCGGCCTGCGGCTGAGCAGGCCCAGAAGCCTGTGCCAGAGTTTGATCTTGTGCGAATCTCGCGCGGCGGCACGGGCGTGATCGCTGGCCGGATGGCGCCCGGCGCGCGCATCGAGCTGTTTGCGAACGGCAAGATGGTGTCTCAGGTGACGGCTGATGAGAACGGCGAATGGGTGATGATTCTTGAAGAGCCGCTTGATGCCGGCTCTGTGGAACTCAATCTCAAGGGCCGCGAACGTGATGGGGTCGAGGTGGCCGAAGCTGATAATGTGGTGGTGGTATCCGTGCCGGAACGCGACAACCAGCGTTTCCTTGAGCGTGAGCAGAATGGCGTTGTGGCGGTGCTGACGCCCAAGAGCGGTGAGGGTGCCTCAACCGTCCTCCAGAAACCGGGCGTTGCCGCCTTTGGTGAGGTGGGCGAAAGCCTCAGCGTCGATACCATCGATTATGGTGATGGTGGCGATGCCGTTGTAACTGGCCGGTCGCTGCCACGCGTGGACGTGCGGCTGTATCTTGATGGCGTGTTTGTTGGCAACATGCGCGCGGGCGATGAGGGCCGTTGGCAGATTGCGCTGACGGGCCAGAAGCTGGCGCCAGGCAGCCATGTCATCCGCGTGGACCAAACAATCAGCGACGGGCAGGTTCAGCTTCGTATCGAACAACCGTTCGAAGCAGGGCAGGCCATTGATCCGTCGGTCGCTGAGGGTGGCGTGATCGTGCGCCCCGGTAACACGCTGTGGCAGATTGCCCGCCAGCTTTACGGCTCGGGCGTGCGCTATACAGTGATTTTCCGCGAAAACAGCGAACAGATCCGCGATCCGGACCTGATTTACCCCGGCCAGATGTTCCGCCTGCCGCTCAAGGAAGAAAAGCCCACGGGCTAGGGTGTCCCGATTTTGAGAATTGTCTGCTAGACCGCCTTCAGGTGGGACCTGAGCGCGCGCAGGTGGCTTTCGGATTCCAAGAGGATCAGTGTCAGCGCGCCCACCAGATCATTGCCCTTGAGCTTCTGGTTGGTGGCGGTGACGCTGTGGTAGGTCACGTCGCCCGTCTTGCTGATCTTGTAGGCGCCGTCGATGCCGCGGTTGGTGGAATACACCCGCTCGATCGCCATGGTGCGCTCCGCCGCATTCTCAACGGTAAAATAAAGACGCCCAAGCTTTGCGTTCAGTTTGATCAGCCCGGCGCCATCAGCGGCTGTATCCGCTGTCGCATGAAATTTTATGCCTTCCCAGTCAAACTCAAGCTGGTCGAATGCCGGATCGTCAAGGCTCTCAAGGTGCCCTTTGACCTTCTGCAGCGATTCGTGAAGTTTCATGTTGCCCCGTTCCCAAACACACCAGTTTACTAGGTTACCTCCAGGCCAGATTGCCAAGCTCCGCCACCTGCCTGCCGCCGTGTGAACAGCATCGCCATGCGGGCTTAAACAACCGTTAAAGGCCTGACATTTCTTTTGCTGTATCCGCCCCGAAGGGACAAGATTTTTTTTTGGGGACAAGCCGAAAGCCGCGGGCGCGGGTCGTCAGACTTGACGTGGGGGCTTCAAATCGCCAGTGTGTGCCAAATTTACCTATAAAAAGAAGAAGGTTACCGCCGATGAAGGCTATGGATGTAGTGATGACGCCGATCAACAAGGAAGGGCACATGTTTGTGGCCATCTTCTTTGCCGTGTCTGTTGGCTTGTTTTTCGTGTCAGAACCGCTCGGCTGGGCCGGTTTGATCCTGACGGCTTGGTGCCTTTATTTCTTCCGCGACCCTGAGCGTGTTGTGCCTGATGAGAAGGGCGTTCTCGTAAGCCCGGCTGACGGGACAGTCTGCCTGGTGATGGAAGCAACCCCGCCTGCCGAGTTGGGCATGGGGGACGAGCCGCGCGCACGGATCTCCATTTTCCTGTCAGTCTTCAACGTGCACGTAAACCGTACGCCTGCCGCGGGTGAGGTGACAAATGTGGCCTATGTCCCTGGTAAATTCCTGAACGCTGCCGCGGAAGAGGCAAGCGAAGAGAATGAACGCCAGCTGATTCGCATGAAAACCGAAGATGGCCATGACATTGCTTTTGCCCAGGTTGCTGGGCTGGTGGCCCGGCGCATCCTATGTGATCTGGAAGTCGGCCAGACGGTGGAGCGCGGCGAGCGCTTCGGCCTGATCCGCTTTGGCAGCCGCACGGACATCTATCTCGACAAAGGCCAGAAGCCGACGGTTGCTGTTGGCCAGACCATGATCGGCGGCGAAACCATCATCGCCCGCAAGGCGACCGCTGCCCGCCGAAAAGCCGCCAGCGCTGACAAGTAAGTTCTGGAAGCGGGGAGCACGCCATGGGTGGTGACAAGCAGGCACTGTTGTTCAAGAAGATTTCGATCCGGACAATCCTTCCGAACGTGGTGACGCTCATGGCTTTCATGTCCGGGCTGACATCGATCAAATTCGCTCTGGCGGGCAAGTGGGAGCTGGCGGTTTTCGCCATCCTGCTCGCAGGCATTTTTGACGGCCTCGACGGTACAGTGGCCCGGCTACTGAAAAGCACCAGCCGGTTTGGCGCCGAACTGGATTCGCTTTCGGATGTCGTCTCTTTCGGTGTGGCCCCGGCCGTCATCCTGTATCTTTGGGTTCTTGAAAGCCTGGACCGCCTGGGCTGGGCCGTGGCGCTGATTTATGCCATTTCCATGGCGCTGAGGCTCGCGCGGTTCAATGCCAAACTGGATGACGAGGAAGAGCCCCGCAAACGCCTGGGCTTCCTGACCGGCGTCCCGGCGCCTGCCGGTGCGACACTGCTGTTGATGCCTCTGATCGTCGATTTTGCCCAAGGCTCCGTGACCGTTCAGCATTACGGCCTCTTCGTGGCCGGATATGCGGTTGTGGTGGCGATACTGATGGTGTCGACCATCCCGACCATTTCGCTCAAGGCCTTCCGTGTGCCCAAGGCCTGGTTCGTGCCTGTGATGCTGATCATCGGCATTGTGATCGCAGGCCTGTTTGTGCGGACGTGGCTTGTGCTGATCATTATCGCGGTAGGCTATCTTTCCAGCATGCCGTTTTCCTATTTCGCCTACGAACGGCGCCGCAAGCAAAAACGCCTGGGCTGATGCGGTCACGCGGTACCGCGCGTCGCCTTCCGGCTATTTGTGATAGGATGACCCAACGGCCTGGTTTGGCACTCCCTTTGCATATTCATCTGCTGAAAGAGACTGCCAAGTGAGGCATGGATGCAGCTTAGCCTTTGAAAATAAAGGTGAAAAGCAATGTGTAGAAAGGCGTGATCATGACACAGGGACTTAGCGCACCCGTAGAATTTCCCAGGAAAGGGGCAATTGTTGCCTGCCTGGCGCTGTTTACCAGCGCGTGTGGCGGTACAAGCGATCTTTGGCAGGGCGACGACGTCCTCGTTGAAGCACGCCAGGTAACGCTTGAACGCAGCGTTGAAGGCGTTTCCGAGGATAACCGCGATCTCAAGGACCGCTTCAATGCCCTTGAGCGCCTTTATGTGGACCTGGTGAAACATGTCCGGAACCAGGACCAGGCTCTGTCGAGCATGCAGCAGAAGCTCGCGTCCATCCAGAAGGACCCAGAAACTGAAGCAGCGCTCCGCCGGGTTCGGAACGATGTGTCCAGCGTTCGCACGGAGATCAAGTCCCTGGAGAACCGCTTGTTCTCGGTAGAGATGCTGGACAGGAATGCGGCCTACCAGACCAAGGCGCCTGCCAAGACGCAACAGCAGCCTCAGCCGGCATCACAGCCGCAAGCGACGTCGCAACCAGCAGTCGACAACACGCAGACGGCGCCAACCGGTACGTCGCAGACTGGCGCTGACGTTCAGACCGGCAACATTAATAACGGGACACCAGCCACCAATAGCGCACAGGATGACGGTCGCACCTACTATGGCGCGCATCTGGCGTCTTACAGGTCGAAAGATCAGGTGGATAGCGGCTGGTCAGCCCTGTACCGGGCGTTCTCCAGTCAGCTTGAAGGCCTGAGCCCGCGCATCTACACCCAGAACCAGGAAGGTATTGGTACGTTCCTGCGCCTGATCGTTGGCCCGCTGGAGCGGGAAGAAGACGCAGAGCTGTTGTGCGATAACATCCGCGCGGTCGGCGGCGAGCAATATTGCCGCGTGTCCGAATATCAGGGGGAGCCGCTGAAGTAGCGCTCTCACCACTCAACCGATGTTGAAATTAGCCGCCGTTTTCACGCCAAACGGCGGCTTTTTTATATCTTTCGTAAAAAAAGACGCAAAATTTGATCAAGCTACCTTGACAGAACCGGTCAAATCCTGTCGGATGCTGCAACCTTCATCGAATTCAGACCGGGATTGATCCATCTGGGGAGGTAAGATCAATCTTTTGGCGCCCACGGATTTTGGCAGCCACTGAAGAAGAAGGCCGGGCACACCTGGGGGTTCGCTCGGATTAGGCGCGGTGCTTCAACCACATTGTGGATTGTTCGCCGCGCCTCTTATTAAGTCACACTGAAATCTATTTTTGGGAAAGCCGCCTCGTGGATCACGCAGGCGGTTTTTTCTGGCTCTAAGCTGCCCGGAAGCAGGCTGACAGTCGGGCGGTCAGCGCTGGAAAAAGAGCGGGTCCGGAATGCGGGCCTGCGGCTGAACACGTTGCCGAGGGGTCTTCGGCAGTTGCTTGCGCAAGTGCCGCCACATCACATGGGTGCCATCCTGCATTGCGGCCATGCCTAGCCCACCGATCAAAATAAACAGCAACAGAATAAGCAGATGTTCAAAGCCAGGCATAATGTCCTCCGTTCTTATTTTGTTCTTTTATCTCTCCCACTTCTGTACGTCAAGAACAAAAATAGAACAAAGTCAAACCCGCAGAATTGTTACATCTGAAATTTATTGCGCTGCAGGGCGCGCTGGTGCTAAAGATGGTGCAAGTGAGCAGCGCCGCTGAAGCCCCTTGAAGAGGCTGGCGCCTGTGAAAAAAAAGATAACAAGAGATAAACTATGTCATTAGACCCACAGGCCCCATCGGCCGGGGCCGGGCCAGCTGCTCCGCAATCGGGAAGCCAGGCCGAGCACCAACAAAAGAATTCCGGCAAAAAACGCCGCCCACGTCGCCGCAGGCGCGGCGCAAAGGGCCAGGACAAGGCGCTAGCGAGCACCCAGGCAAAACCTCAGGGCAAGTCTCAGGGGAATGATCAGGGCAGGGCGGCGGCTGTCCAATCGGCTAAGCCCGACCGCCAGGCTGACAGGCCTGTGCAAGGCACCCCGTCTTCACCTGCGTCCGGCAAAAAAATGATGGGGCGCCAGCCCGAGCAACCGCTGCGCGGCGTATACAGTGCCATCGACCTTGGCACCAACAACTGCCGCCTGCTGATCGCCAGGCCCACCCGTGGTGGTTTCCGCGTGATTGACGCTTTCTCGCGCATTGTGCGGCTTGGGGAGGGCGTATCCTCCAACAACCGCCTGTCAGACGAAGCCATGGATCGCACGATTGAAGCGCTGAAGGTCTGCGCTGAGAAAATCGCGCGCCGGGGCGTCACCTGCATGCGCCATGTGGCGACAGAGGCCTGCCGCGTGGCAGAAAACTCAGATGAATTCATTGCGCGCGTCAAGCGCGAGACCGGCATCAACCTGGATGTGATTTCAGCCGGCGAAGAAGCGCGTCTGGCTGTGATGGGCTGTCAGTCGCTTATTGCGCCTGGTAACCGGAACGCGCTGGTGTTCGATATCGGTGGCGGGTCGACGGAGCTTATCTGGGTGCGCGTCCATCCAGGCCAGCGCACGGAAATTTCCGGCTGGATGTCCATCCCCTGGGGTGTGGTGAACCTGTCGGAAAGCTTTGGCCGCCCGGGCGAGACCCTGCCGATCGAGCATTACGACAAGATGGTCAAGCTGGTGGTGGATCACCTGCAGGCCTTTGAGGACGCGCATCAGGTCTCAAGTGTGGTCAGGAAGCGCAAGACGCAGTTCCTTGGCACCAGCGGCACTGTGACGACGCTTGCGAGCCTGCATCTCAATCTGCCGCGCTATATCCGCGAAAAGGTGGATGGTGCCTGGATGAAATCTCAGGATATTCATGCGTTGTCGCGCTGTGTGGCCACCATGACCCACGAAGAGCGCGCGGCGCAGGTTTGTATTGGTCCTGAAAGGGCTGACCTTGTAGTGGCAGGCTGTGCTATTCTTGAGGCGATCCTTGGGATGTGGAAGGTCCCGAGCCTCAGGGTGGCGGACCGGGGTATCCGTGAGGGCATCCTGCGCGGCCTGATGCAGATGGAACAACCGCCCCGGCGGGCACGGCCGCTGTACCAAGGCGGCGACAGGGCTCAGCAGGGCGGCAGGTCACAAAAGAGGGTAGAGAAGAATGGCTAGTGGCTGGAACAAGCAATCGAACACCCGGAGCAGGGCGCGTGGTGCCAAGGTACGTGTTAAAACAGCCCGTGGCCGCAAGAATTCTTCGACCCGCTGGCTGCAGCGCCAGCTCAATGACCCCTATGTGGCCGAGGCCCAGCGTCTGGGTTACCGCAGCCGCGCGGCCTTCAAGATCAAGGAACTGGCGGACCGCTATAACCTGTTCAAGGGCGTCAAGCGCGTGGTTGACCTGGGGTGCGCCCCGGGCGGCTGGACCCAGGTGCTGACCGAAGAGCTGAAGGACGACGCCCAGATCATCGGCATCGACCTGCAGGAAGTGGAGCCCATCCAGGGCGCCGACATCTGGGTGATGGATTTCCTGGCGGAAGACGCCGAAAAACGCCTGATGGACGCGCTCGACGGCCCGGCAGACCTGGTGCTGTCGGATATGGCCAACTCGGCTACCGGGCACCGGCAGACGGATCAGATTCGCACCATGGCGCTCTGTGAAGCGGCGCTCGACTTTGCCGTCAAGGTATTGGCGCCGGGCGGTACGTTTGTCGCCAAGGTGCTGCAGGGCGGGGCTGACAACGACCTGATGCTGGCGCTTAACAGGCACTTCACCAGCGTCAAGCACGCCAAGCCGCCGTCAAGCAGGCAGGATTCAAAGGAATGGTTCGTGGTGGCGACCGGCTTCAAGGGGCGAAAAGAGCCGGATTCCGAATAGTTTTCCCCTGATTTTCCTAAGGGCAAAGTTTTGCGTTGCTTTTTGGGCGGCCTTCGGGGTATTGAACGGCGAATATCTTAATCCGGCGGGGCAAATTTTGGCCCCCAAAGCGCGCACAATGCGCCCACAGTGAAAGCAGGATCGCCCTAATGGATATTCGCCTCGGCCTTACTTTTGATGATGTTCTTCTTGTACCGGCAGCCAGTGATGTCATGCCTGCGCAGGTAGACGTTCGTACCAAAATCACCAAATCGATCGAACTCAATCTGCCGCTTCTTTCCGCAGCAATGGATACCGTAACCGAATCCCCGATGGCCATTGCCATGGCGCAGGCGGGCGGTGTTGGTGTGCTGCACCGGAACATGACCGAGGAAGAGCAGGCCGAAATGGTCCGCCAGGTGAAGAAATTCGAAAGCGGCATGGTGGTGAACCCGGTGACAATGCACCCGGACGAGACACTGGCCGCAGCCATGCGCCTGATGACGCAGCACAAGATTTCAGGCATTCCTGTGGTTGAGCGCAACGGCGCGGTAGGCCCCAAGAAACTGGTCGGCATCCTGACAAACCGCGATGTGCGTTTCGCCACCAACATGGACCAGCCGGTTTCCGAACTGATGACCCGCGATGTGGTGACCGTGAATGAGGGCGTTTCCTTTGAAGAAGCCAAGCGGCTCTTTCACCAGCACCGGATCGAGAAGCTGATCGTTGTTGACGAAGCTTACCGCTGCGTTGGCCTGATCACCGTGAAAGACCTTGAAAAGGCTGTCGCCAACCCGAACGCCGCCAAGGACAGCAAAGGCCGCCTGCGGGTGGCTGCCGCGACCACGGTTGGCGACAAGGGCTTTGAGCGCGCCGGCATGCTGGCAGACGCCGAATGTGACCTGATCGTGCTGGATACGGCCCACGGCCATTCCATGCGCGTGATCGAGCAGGTCGCAAAGATCAAGAAAGCGTTCGGTAATGTCCAGCTCGTTGCTGGTAACGTTGCAACCGCTGACGCCGCCAAGGCCCTGATCGACGCGGGCGCTGACTGTATCAAGGTTGGTATTGGCCCCGGTTCCATCTGCACGACGCGGATCGTGGCCGGTGTGGGCGTGCCGCAGCTGACAGCCGTATCAGACGTCGCCAAAGTAGCTTCCGCACAGGGCATTCCAATCATCGCCGACGGCGGCCTGCGCACGTCTGGTGACGTGGCCAAGGCCATCGCCGCTGGCGCCAACGCCTGTATGGTTGGCTCGCTGCTCGCAGGGACTGAAGAAGCCCCGGGCGAGGTGTTCCTCTATCAGGGCCGGTCCTACAAGGCTTACCGCGGTATGGGCAGCGTGGGCGCCATGGCGCGCGGTTCTGCTGACCGCTACTTCCAGGATGATGTCAAGGACACGCTGAAGCTTGTTCCTGAAGGCGTTGAAGGCCAGGTGCCTTATAAAGGCCCATCTGCTGCCGTGCTGCACCAGCTGGTGGGCGGCCTTCGGGCGTCCATGGGCTACACGGGCTCCAAGACTATCCCGGAAATGCACGAAAAAGCGCAGTTTGTTCGCATCACCAATTCGGGGCTGAAGGAAAGCCACGTGCACGACGTGACGATCACGCGCGAATCCCCGAACTATCCATCCAAATAGGCTGTTGATCTGATGCAGCCCGCCGCGCGTCTTACCGCCGCCATTGAGCTCCTCACCGATATTGAGGAGAAAATGGCGGCCAAAGCCGCGCCTGCGGATGTGCTGGTCACCAAATTCTTCCGGGCCCGCCGCTACGCGGGCTCGAAGGACAAGCGCGCCATCTCTGATTATGTTTATGGCATCCTGCGGGCGAGGGCGCTTTACCGCTGGGCACTGAAACGGCTGGGTGCCACGCTCAGCGCGCGCAACATGATGATTGTGCATCTTGTGCGCCATGATGCCGATGCCTTGAGGCTGTTCGGCGAAGACAACCCGTTTGCCCCCACGCGCCTCAATGAAGAGGAAGAAGACTTCCTGAGGAAGCTGAAGCACCTGGATTGGCATCAGGCCCCCATTGAGGCTGCTTATAATCTGCCAGATTGGGCACTGCCAGGGCTGACGCGGCGGTTCGGCAAAAGCCTGGCCACGGCAGCAGCAAGCCTGAATGAGACAGCGCCGCTTGATATCCGGGTCAACAGCCTGAAAGCCAGCGGAAAAAGTTTTGATCAAATTCTCAAGAATGAATCAGAGCTATTTGAAAAGAATAAGTTTTCTGCTCTTGGTTATAGGGCGAAGGTTGCCATCAACCTGGGGGCGCACAAGGCCTTTTCTGACGGCCTGATTGAAGTGCAGGACGAAGCCGCACAGCTGGCCTCCAGCCTGGTGGACGCTTACCCGGGCGCACAGGTTGTCGATTTATGCGCTGGCGCGGGCGGCAAGACGCTGGCGATGGCGGCAACCATGGAAAATCGGGGCCAGATCCACGCTTTTGATATTTCACCCAAACGGCTTTCCAGCCTGAAGAAACGGATGCAACGCGCCGGCGCGCGCACGATCCAGGTGCATCAGGTTACAGCCAGCGGTGCGGGGCGGGAGATCGCCTTTGGCCCCTTGGAAGGCATGATGGACCGTGTGGTGGTGGACGCGCCCTGCACAGGCACCGGCACCTGGCGCCGCAGCCCGGACCAGCGCTGGCGTTTCGATGCCGAAAGCCTGAAGGCTCAGGCCATGCTGCAAGGCACGCTGCTGGCTGAAGGCGCGAAGCTCGTCAAACAGGCTGGCAGGCTTGTCTACATGACGTGTTCTGTGCTGCCGGAAGAAAACGAAGATGTGGTAGCGTCTTTCCTGAAAGGTCAGCCTGAAGGGGCCTGGAAGGTCCTGGACTATAAATCGGTCTGGGCAGAAACCCTGACGGGTGCACCGGCGGAAACGCAGGCGCTCAGCCCGGAGTTCCTGCAGCTGGCGCCCCATGCGCACGACACCGATGGCTTCTTCCTGGCCGTGCTTGAACGGTCGGCCTGACCAGGCTTTACCAAATATTTGCGTTTGGCAAGGTAGACTGGTGAACACGCGCTTTGGCCCCGTGCAGCTTGACGCAGGGCAGGCACAGCTCATCTCTTGTTGCAAATGGCGCATAAAAATGCGGTTATGGTGGCAAGAAGAACAAGAAGAGGCATGGTATGCGTAATTCCAACCTGATTCTGGCCCTTGGCCTTTGCTCTATCATGGCGCTGCCGGCTGCGGCACAAACCAGCGATAAGTATCAATCCCTGTCGCGCGAACTTGTGGCACAGGCCACGGTGGCCCTGCACGCAGACAAACCCACTGATGCTCGGCTCTTGTTTGAGCGCGCGCTGGTTGCAGATCCTGCGAATGTGGCAGCCCTTGTTGGCCTTGGCGAGACCGCGGAAGCCCAGGGCCTGACGGGCCGGGGCCTTAAATACTATCGCCGCGCGCTGGAGATCGAGCCCAATCACAAGCCTGCGCTCAAGGCCCAGGCACTGGCGTTCCTCAAGCGCGATATGGCCTCGCGGGCGGAAGACAACCGCGACAAGCTGGCGCGGCTGTGCGTGAACGGCTGTGAGGCGCTGACGAGCGTGACAAGCGCGATTGCAGACTATCAGGCCTCCCACGCTGAGGCGACAGTGGCGCAGAAGGAAGGCTAAGGCCTTTGAAAGAATTGACAGGAAAAGGGCGCCTGGTGGCGCCCTTTTTTTGTAACTAGTCCTTCACCTCCAGCGTGTCGTGGTTATCGACCACGTGTGACCAATAGAAATCCGCCATGGGGAAGATGATCAGGTCTTCGGTTTCAATGACGGGCTTGCCGTCTGTCATGCTGCAGGTGCCGCTCCAGTTTGTAATGCCACCAAACTCACCGAAGCTGACAGTCACGCTGACAGGCACGGCATAATGGGCCTTGCTGTCGTCCTTGCCGTTCGGGTTCACGAAGCCCGTCAGCGGGAAGGACATGTCAGGATCAGACGCCGGGATATAGTGGCCTGAAAGCATGCCGGTTTCACCGTCAATAGCTTCAAACCGCATGGTGGCGCCGATGTTCGTGGTCCAATCGCCGACAAGGCCGGCCGCGCAGTCGCGCGCAAAGCTGGGCGCGGTGATGAAAAGGGTGGCGGCTGCGGCCACTATGGTCAGTGATTTCATGGTCATGTGCGTATCCCCAATCGTAGTCTATGGTTCATGTTCTTCGCTTCTTCAGCGTGAAAGTATAGTCTGGCACGCCGAAGCCGATATCCAGGTGTTGGGCCCCGCCGAACTCCTGATAATCCAAGGTGGCAGTCCGCAGGTTCTTTGCAAGCGCAAAACCTTCGCGCCCGGCGTCACAAAGGGAAGCGCACTGGACCAGGTCACCTGCTGCGTTCCGGAGCGGAAGATTAAGGTATGTGGCTTCAATTCGGCCACCTCCTTCAATATGCATGTTATCATGTACGAGCCCACCGCACGGGTGGCGCGCGAGGCATTCGTTGAAGCGGATCATGGGCCGGGCGGCTGTTTCCCCGATAACATCGACGATATTCTTGCCACTCAGGTTCTGGCCGAAATGGGCATCCATTTCCGTACCGCTCACTTTGACGATCATCTCACCCGGGGAAGGGAATTCGAAGATGGTCAGCGAGGATGCGAGGCGCCTGAGCTTGGCCATGCTGAGGTCGCGCCTGAAGGGAATGTCCGTGCCGTCGGGGCCACGCAGGTTTTGCCAGACGCTGTAGAATGCCTGCTGTTTTTCACTGAGCTGCGGCCAGTCGGACGGTGGTGCGTGCATACATCTCCCCTCGGCGAAAGGTTGGATACAGGCATGAGGCTATCAAGAAGTGGCGCCCGCGTATAGAAAAAGGAGCGACCCGGGGGCCGCTCCTTCCATTCTTTTTCTGCCCGGCCTTAGCGGAAGTCGCCCGGCCATTCGGCGGCGATATAGGCGAACACCACCCAGGCGGCCACGTTTTGCTTCAAGGCTTCAGGGTCAACCTTGTCCAGCGTATCGTCGGCCGTATGGTGCAGGTCAAAATAGTCGGTGCCGTCCTGCATCAGGTCCATGCCCGGCATGCCTATTTTCACCATCTGGCCGACATCAGGGCCGCCGCCAGCTTCGCGGCTGTGGCGCACGACGCCCAGCGGGTGCATGAGCTGCGCCATGGCGTCGACAACATGGAGCGAGTCTGTGCTTACCTTGGAAGCAAGCGCCCATACAGGGCCGGCGCCAAAGTCTGATTCTGCGCCAATGGCGTGGTTCAGAACATCATCCTTGTGGGCTTCGGCATATTGTTTGGCGCCAATCAGGCCCAATTCCTCTGACGCGAACAGCACCACGCGCAGGGTGCGGCGTGGGCGTTCTTTTGTCAGGTCCTGAATCAGGTTGGCGGCGGCAACGGTAATGGCCACGCCTGCACCGTCATCGATAGCGCCGGTACCCAGGTCCCAGCTATCGAGGTGGCTGCCCATCAGGACCACTTCTTCAGGCTTTTCGCGGCCTGTGATCTCGCCGATCACGTTATGCATGGTCACATCGCCGTGGAACCTGGTCTGAACATCCAGGTGAATGCTGATGGGCTTGCCGCGCTCAAGCATGCGCTCCAGCAGGTCCGCGTCGGGGTTAGAGAGCGCAGCGGCCGCAATCTTCGGGGCGTCTTCCACATAGTTGACACCGCCGGTGTGGGGCAGACGGTGGCTATCTGTGCCGATCGAGCGGATGATGATGGCTTTGGCGCCTTTGCGTGCGGCTTCAACCGCGCCTTTGCCCCGTGCCTGAACGGCAGGGCCATAGCCCGCGCCGGTCTTGAAGCGTTCCATCCGGTTCGAGATGAAGACGATCTTGCCTTCTATCAAGGCCGGGTCAGCTTCCAGAAGTGCTTCATAGGTCGGGATATGAACGATCTCAGCCGTGATGCCGCCTTCAGGTGTTGCGGCGGATTTGCCAAGCGCGGTGATATGAAGCGGCTGGCTATAGGGCGCGATCACAGACGCGCTTTCGAAAATACGTTCCCATTTTGCGACAGTCACAGGTTCCATATAGACCTTGTCGAAGCCGAGCGCCTTCAGCTTTGCGACCGCCCAACGGGCCGCTTCGGCTTCCTTTTCGCTGCCGCCAAGCCGCGGGCCGACCTCAGTGGTCAGGCTTTCAAGAATGTCATAGGCGCTGTCGCTCATCAGCGCCTTGTCACGCAGCATGGCTGCGGTTGCGCGTGTGTCGTCTGAGACCGGTACAGCCTCTGCCTTCAGTGCGGTTGACGCGGATAAAAGAAAGGCCACCCCTGTGGCGGCCTTCAGAATCATGTGCTTGTTCATCGCTGCCCCTTTTTCGACTAGGTTGTCTTGTGGGGCGCAGAGTGGGGCGAATTTGCCCCACCGTCAAGTTAGCTTAGCTCACTAATCCATGAAGCAAGCTCATCAAGGGCGCGGCGGCTCATAGCCGGCTTGCGCTCTTTCCGGTGTACCCGGCCTTCAAGCGGCGGGAACAGGCCAAAATTCACGTTCATTGGCTGGAAGGTCTTGGCGTCCGCACCGCCCGTGATGTGGCCTATAAGCGCACCGAAAGCCGTGGTGGCTGGTGGCGGTGTGGGGGTATGGCCCTTGCGCTCGGCTGCCGCCATGCGGCCCGCCATCAGGCCCATGGCGGACGATTCCACATAACCTTCAACGCCTGTGATCTGGCCGGCGAACCTGAGCCGTGGGTCGGCTTTCATGCGCATCAGACCGTCCAGTACCTTGGGGCTGTTGAGGAAGGTATTCCGGTGCAGGCCGCCAAGGCGCGCGAACTCGGCCTTCTCAAGTCCCGGGATCTTCTTGAATATGCGGGTCTGTTCGGCGTACTTCAGCTTGGTCTGGAAACCGACCATGTTATAGAGCGTACCAAGTTTGTTATCCTGCCTCAGCTGCACGACAGCATAGGGTTTTTCGTCCCAGTGTGGGCACGTCAGGCCCACGGGCTTCATCGGGCCGAAACGAAGGGTTTCAGGGCCGCGCTCTGCCATTACCTCAATCGGCATGCAGCCTTCAAAGTATGGCGTGTCCTTTTCCCATTCCTTGAAGTCGGTCTTCTCGCCGGTATTCAGGTCATGGACGAATTCTTCATACTGCGCCTTGGTCATGGGCAGGTTGATATAGTCAGCTCCATCGCCTTTGTCGTAGCGGCTCTGGAACCAGGCGGTGCCGAAGTCGATGCTTTCCTTGTAGAGGATCGGGGCGATGGCGTCGAAGAAGGCGAGGGCATCTTCACCGCACAGCTCCAGCACGGCTTTCGAGAGCGCTGGCGACGTCAGCGGGCCGGTGGCGACAATCACATTGTCCCATTCCTGGGGAGGCAGGCCTTCGATCTCTCCGCGTTCGATGGTGATCAGCGGGTGTTTCTCAAGCGTTTCGGTGACTTCGGCGGAAAAGCCGTCACGGTCAACCGCGAGCGCAGAGCCCGCTGGCACCTTGTGTTTTTCCGCCGCTGCCATAATCAGGCTACCCATGCGACGCATTTCTTCGTGCAACAGGCCAACGGCGTTATTTTCATAGTCGTCAGACCGGAAGCTGTTGGAGCACACGAGTTCGGCCAAATGGTCCGTGTGGTGGGCGTCGGTTTTGCGGACGGGGCGCATTTCATGCAGCACCACGGGCACGCCTTGTTCTGCCGCCTGCCATGCCGCCTCAGAGCCCGCGAGCCCCCCACCGATGATATGGATTTCCTTAAACTCGTTTGCCATCACACTGTACCTTTACTGTACCTTTTCGGGGCCTGCCCACTGGGCGGCCGCTCATGCATCTTTACGTGCGGGCTTATTTACTGGACTTGGCCCCATTTTGTAAGGGAAAAAGGTGATCATCTGATCGCAAAGACCAAACCTGGGGGGACAGGGGTGCTGACAGCACGTGAGATTTTTGAAAAGCTCAGCGAGTGGCCGCACCGTGGCTGTGGTAGCGACGCCGAGATGGAAGCCCGTGAGGCGCTGATGGCGGTGCTCACTGGCGAATATGGCGTGGAGGTGACGGACCAGGGGTTCAAGTGCCCACGCACCTACCTGCCGTTCTTCTGGCTGATCGCGACGGGCCAGGCGCTGGTGGTGCTTTTGTCGCCCTGGGCACCGGCCTTCATGCTGGGGGCAGGGTTTCTCCTGTTTTTCAGCCACCTGTTGTATTTTGACTGGCGCACAAGCCCGATCATCTGGTGGGGCGCGCGTAGCGTCACGGCCAACGTGGCTGCCACCAAAGGCGCGGGGAAGCGGCTGGTGATCCTGATGGCGCATCTTGACAGCGCGCCGTCTTCTTACGCTTACCGCCCAGACCAGGTGCGGCATTTCAAGTTCTCGGTCTATCTTGGCACGTTCATCATCGGCCTGGGGGTGTTGATCCCAGCGATTGGCACGCAGGATGTGGTGCTGCCGCACTGGGCGGGCTGGATTGTGGCCCTGCTGCTTGTAGGGCAGGCTGTGGTGGCCAGCGTCGACTTTTGGCGGTTTGGCTATACGCCCGGCGCGAATGACAACCTCACGGGCGTCGCAGCGGCGACAGAGGTTGCGTCCCGCCTTTGGAAGACCACGCCCACCGACACGGAGGTGCGCCTGGTGGTCACCTCTGGCGAAGAGGCCGGCATGCTGGGGGCACAGCACTATTGGCGCCAACATAGGGACGAGCTCAAGAACCGCGATACCCATGTGCTGAATTTCGACACAGTGGGGTATGGCAACCTTTCCTATGTCACCGAAAGCGGGGGCTTCACGCCGGTCTACTATGACGGGCCCCTTGCGCGTACGGCTGCTGCTGTGACCAAGATTGACAAACGCTACAGCCATGTGAAGGCGGCAAAGCACCATGTGGGTGATTTTGATAGCGTGTGGTTCGTGCGCGACGGATTTTCCGCGCTAACGATCGCCGCCTATGACGGCGAAGGCCTGATGCCTCATATCCATACGCCGCAGGACACGGCAGACCATGTCGACCTGGCAGTTGTTGAAGATGCCGTTCGGTTTGGTGAGGCGATCATCCGTACGCTACCGAAGTCATAAGGTGAGGCAGCAGAAGGAGACACACCATGCGTGCCGAGGACATCCTGTATTTCTGGTTCCATGAGGCCGGCGAAGCTGCCTGGTGGCAAAAATCCAAGGATTTCGATGACCTTGTGCGCCGACGCTTCCTGCCTGTCTATGAGCGGGCGGTCGCGGGCGAGCTATGGCATTGGCGCGATACACCGCGTGGGCGCCTGGCTGAGATCATTGTGCTGGACCAGTTCCCGCGAAATATGTTCCGCGACACGCCGCGCGCCTTCGCGACTGACGCTGTCGCACTGGCGCTGGCGCAGGAAGCAGTGCGGGCAGGGGTTGATTTTGGGATGAACCCGGAAGAAAAGGCGTTTCTTTTCATACCCTATATGCACAGCGAAAGCTTGCATGTTCATCATGAGGCCGTGCGGCTGTTTTCCCGGCCCGGGCTTGAAAACAATCTGGATTTCGAGATGCGCCACAAGGCCATCATTGGCCGGTTTGGCCGCTATCCGCACAGGAACGCCATCCTGGGGCGGGTCAGCACGCCGGAAGAGATCGCCTTCCTGAAGGAACCGGGCAGCAGCTTCTGAGGCTATTGTTGGCTAGTGGTTGCGCTGTCGTTCATGACAGCAAGGCTTTTGCGGTAGCCATTCCAGATTTCAGCGTAGCTGCCATCAGCACGCAAGCGCCTGAGACCCAGGTTGAACGCATCACATATCTTCTGCTCATGGAACCGGGCCACATAAAGCGACGGCTTCATAATTGGGTGATACTCCAGTTCCTGGTATTCGCCAGCTTCTGTGAAATAGCTCTTCTGGGCGAGGGCAAGGATCCAGCGGTCGCCGATCACGGCGTCGAAACGGCGTTTATACAGCAGCTGGATGTGTTTTCCCTGGTCGCCTGATTCCGTGTAGCGCTTGGTATGGGCCACGGCCTGCTGAAATTCGGTGCCAAGATACCGCGTCGCGCCGGAAAACGATAAAACCGACAGGCCCATAAGGTCATCGAGGCTGCCGATCTTGATATTGCGCGAGGTTAGTGAAATGGCCACATTCTGGTGGGCGATGTACCAGTCGGTCGCGCATCCGACGTCAGACGCCTGTATATTCTGGGTCAGGATGCCGTTCATCTGGCCATTTTCAAAGGCGGATATCATCCGAACCCGCGGTTGCTGGATGAAAATGGGCTCGTATCCGGTGCCTCGGAAAATGGCCTTCACCAGATCAATCTCAATGCCGTGGGCTGCAGCGTCTACCACATAAGGCGGCAGGTTTTGGCGGGTTGCGATCTCAATCAGTTCCGCCCGTGCATTATCTGACTGCGCTGTCACAGGAAGTGACAGACAAGCAGAAACAAACAGGGCCCGAAGGGCATGGACGGTCGGGGAGGCCAGCATCACAAAACCTTATAACACAAAAACACGACATTTCGATTACCTAGATCAATTGGTAGTAAAATACTATCTTTGCGACAATAAAAAAAGGGACCCGCTAAAGCGCGTCCCTTTACCAGATGTGAATTAGTGCTTCTTAGCCCAGGGCTATTCAGCGGCCTGACGTTTCAAAACCGGTGCCAGATACTGGCCGGTGTAACTGCGGGCAATGGTTGCCACCTCTTCCGGGGTGCCGGTTGCGATGATTTCGCCGCCGCCGTCACCGCCTTCGGGCCCAAGGTCGATGATCCAGTCTGCGGTTTTGATAACCTCCAGGTTATGTTCGATCACCACGACTGTATTGCCCTGGTCCACCAGCGCCTGCAGCACTTCCATCAGCTTCCTGACATCTTCAAAATGCAGGCCCGTTGTGGGTTCATCGAGGATATAAAGCGTCTTCCCGGTCGAACGCTTGGACAGTTCCTTTGCGAGCTTGACCCGCTGTGCTTCCCCGCCCGAAAGCGTGGTGGCCTGCTGGCCAACCTTGATGTAGCCGAGGCCCACGCGGTCCAGCATTTCAAGCTTGTTGCGGATCGCCGGAACGGCCTTGAAAAACTCAACGCCATCCTCAACCGTCATATCAAGAACGTCCGATATCGACTTGTCTTTAAACTTGATTTCCAGTGTTTCACGGTTGTAGCGATGGCCCTTGCACTGGTCGCACTGCACATAGACATCGGGAAGGAAGTGCATCTCGATCTTGATCATGCCGTCGCCCTTGCACGCTTCGCACCTGCCGCCCTTGACGTTGAAGCTGAAGCGTCCGGGCTTGTAGCCGCGCGCCCCGGCTTCCGGCAGGCCCGCGAACCAGTCACGGATCGGCCCGAAGGCACCGGTATAGGTGGCTGGGTTCGAGCGCGGCGTACGGCCGATGGGCGATTGGTCGATATCGACAATCTTGTCCAGATGCTCAAGGCCTTCGATGGCCGCGTGGGCACCCGGTATAGTGCGCGAGCCATTCAGGTGCTTGGCAACGGCCTTATAAAGCGTCTCAATGGTGAAGGTGGACTTGCCAGAGCCCGACACGCCTGTGATGCAGGTGAGGGTTCCGAGCGGGATAGAGCCTTCCACATCCTTGAGGTTGTTGGCGCTGGCGCCCTTAACGGTCAGGAACTTGCCCTTGTGGCCCGGGCGGCGCATGGCGGGGATGGGCACGGCGCGCTTGCCGGTGAGATACTGGCCGGTGAGGCTGTCTTTTGATGCCATCACCTCGTCAGGGGTGCCTTCTGCCACGATCATGCCACCGTGTTCGCCCGCGCCGGGGCCCATGTCGATAACATAGTCGGCTGTGCGGATGGCGTCTTCGTCATGTTCAACCACCAGTACTGTGTTGCCAATGTCGCGCAGGTTCTTCAGCGTTTCCAGCAACCGATCATTGTCGCGCTGATGCAGGCCGATGGACGGCTCATCCAGCACATACAGCACGCCGGTCAGGCCGGAGCCGATCTGGGACGCCAGACGAATGCGCTGGCTTTCACCGCCCGACAGCGTGCCGGACGACCGGCTGAGCGTGAGATACTGCAGCCCCACATTATTGAGGAAGCCAAGGCGCTCCTGGATTTCCTTCAGCACTTTTTCAGCAATGGCGTTCTGTTTGTCTGTGAGCCTTTCAGGCAGGCCCATGAACCAGTCGTGCGCGCCGCGCACCGAAAGTTCGGTCACGTCACCGATGGTATTATCGGCGATCTTGACCGCAAGGGCCTCGGGTTTCAGGCGCTTGCCTTCACAAGACGTGCAGGTGGTGGATGCCTGGTATTTGGAGAGTTCCTCGCGCATCCAGTTGCTGTCTGTCTCGCGCCAGCGGCGTTCAATGTTGTTGATCACACCCTCAAACGGCTTGTTGACCTCAAACCGGCGTTTGCCGTCGGCGTAAACGATGGTCACCGACTGTTTGCCGGTGCCATACAGGAACGCCTGGCGGGCGTCCTCAGGCACTTTCGCCCACGGCGTGTCGATAGAGATGCCAAAGTGGTTTGCCACCGCGTCCAGCGCCTGGAAATAGAAGGGCGACGGGTTGTTGGCCTTGTTGGCCCACGGGGCCAGGGCGCCGTCCCTGATGGTTTTTGTGTGGTCAGGCACCACCAGTTCGGGGTCGAAATAGAGCTTCCGGCCAAGGCCGTCACACGATGGGCACGCGCCGAACGGGTTGTTGAATGAAAATAGCCGGGGCTCGATTTCCTCGATCGTGAAACCGGATACCGGGCAGGCGAATTTGGCAGACATCAATTGGCGGCTGGCTTCCTCGCCGTCGCGCGCGGCAATTTCCACGGCCAGCAGGCCGTCCGAAAGCTCAAGCGCGGTCTCGACACTGTCGGCAAGGCGCTGTTCCAGCCCGTCTTTGAGCACAAGGCGGTCCACGACCACGTCGATATCATGCTTGTATTTCTTGTCGAGCGTCGGCGCTTCCTCGATCAGGTAAAACTCGCCGTCCACCTTTACGCGCTGGAAGCCACGCTTCTGAAGCTCGCCGAATTCCTTTTTGTACTCGCCCTTGCGGCCGCGCACGATGGGGGCCAGCACATAAAGCCGGGTGCCTTCGCCCATGGCCATGATGCGGTCGACCATCTGGCTGACTGTCTGGCTTTCGATGGGCAGGCCAGTGGCGGGTGAGTAGGGCACGCCCACGCGTGCCCACAGAAGCCGCATATAGTCATAAATCTCGGTCACCGTGCCCACGGTGGAGCGCGGGTTTTTACTGGTGGTTTTCTGCTCGATGGAGATCGCGGGCGACAGGCCTTCGATATGGTCCACATCCGGCTTTTGCATCAGCTCCAGGAACTGGCGGGCGTAGGCCGAAAGGCTTTCCACATAACGGCGCTGGCCTTCGGCATAGATGGTATCGAACGCAAGCGACGATTTGCCCGAGCCCGACAGCCCGGTGATCACCACCAGCTTGTCGCGCGGGATGTCTACATCCACGGATTTCAGGTTATGTTCTCTGGCCCCGCGGACGGAAATCTCTGTGAGCATGCTGGTCTCTTGAATCTGAACTAGTGTTTGTGCGCTTGTTTACGCCATCAAATGGCCTTTGGATGCCTGTGCTGTCAAGCCGCCTGACAATAATATGATGGTGTGAACAAAGAAAGAACATAATCCAGGCTGCTGTCAGAAACTGTCAGGATTATCTGGCTGAACAGCGTGGCATTCAGATTAGTGCAAGTGTAGCAGGTAATTATCTATCTTGACATTTGCAGTGGAATGAGAACAAAAAAAGAACAAATAAGCGAGGAGAGGATCATGAGTCCAAAAACAGACCTGCGCGAGGGCGGCTGCATGTGCGGTGCCGTGCGCTATGAAATCAACCTGGATGGCAGCGAAACCAACAATTGCCACTGCAAGGACTGCCAGAAAAACTCCGGTGGGGCCTTCATGCCGTTCACCAGCGTTGATCGGGGCCAGTTCCGCTGGATCTCCGCGCCAAAAGGCGAAGGCCGGGCAAGCGAGATTGCCGTGCGCCGCTTCTGTGCGGAGTGTGGCACACCCATGACGTGGGAAGGGCGCGATTTCCAGGACAGGATTTCCATCAGCACCGGTACGCTGGATGACACCAGCGGGATCGAGATCAGCGTTGAAATTTATACCCGCAGCCGCTGGGCGAGCATTCCGCCAGTTTCCGGTGCGCGTCAGTATGAGGCTGAAGACTGATCAGGACCAGTCTTTGGGGTCCATCCCCAGGGCGGTCATGCGCTGGTGCCACTTGCGGCGGGCAAAGGCCTGCATGTCCTCAACCGTATCCAGCTCATCTGTGATCTCGAGGCCCATCAGGGTCTCGACCACGTCTTCAAGCGTCACGAGCCCTTCCACCGTGCCATATTCGTCAACGATCAGCATGATATGCCCGCGCATATGCATCAGCTGGTTGAAGGCGTGCGAGGCTTTCATGGTATCGGGCATCATCGGCAGGTCGCGGAGGAAGTCCTCAAGCGGCTTGTCGCTCTCGCCCTTGGCGCTGGCCATGAACAGGTCCTGCTTCAGCACATAGCCGCAGATGTCGTCTGTGTGGTCGCGGTACACGGGAATGCGGGAGAAGGGGTTCTCTGCGTGCTTCGCCAGGAAGTCTGCCACCGTCTGGCCGACAGGCTGGCTGAACATCACGGCCCGCGGGGACATGATATCCTTCACGGACAATTTGTGCAGACGCATCAGGTTGGCGACGATCTTCTGCTCTTTCTTGTCCAGGAGGCCTTCTTCGTGGCCGATCTGCGCCATGGCAGCGATTTCATCCCGGCTGAAGGTGGTGGCCATATCATCTTTGTTGGCGATGGCGCGGGTCAGCTTCTCCGACAGCCACACAAGCGGCAGCAGAAGCCGCGTCAGCCATACAAGGCAGAAGGCCGTCGTGGGCGCCAGGCCCTGCCAATAGGTGGCGCCAAGCGTTTTCGGGATGATTTCCGACAGCACCAGGATCAGGAGCGTCAGCACGGCACTTGTCACGGCCACATAAGTGTTACCGAACACCACGGCGGCTTGCGCGCCCACGCCGGCGGCACCCACCGTATGGGCCACGGTGTTGAGGATCAGGATGGCCGCCAGCGGCTTGTCCAGGTTTGCCTGCAGGGTCGTCAGGTCATCGGCGCCACGTTTCCCTTGTTTCCTGAGCGCTGCCACATAGGCCGGGCGTACAGACAATAGGACCGCCTCCGCGACAGAGCAGAGGAACGAGACGCAGATCGCCAACACCAGATAAAAGATAAGAAGGGTCATATCCGGGACTTATACGAGAATTGGCGTGCCTTGCCTAGAGATAGCTGAGCCACCAGTCTTTCCGCCGCGCCTTGAGGTCAGCGAACCACTTGCAGGCTGGATAGAGCATGACGACCACGGCAATCCATATGAGCCATACAATCCAGATGGAAAAGCCGTATCCCGGCGGCATGGCCCACATGGCGGTTGCCATGGCCTGCCAGCCAAGGCCCTGCATTTCCGCAGCCACTAAGGCCAGCGCATGCGCCAGATAGATATGGGCCAGATAGTAGAAGAAAGGTACACGGCCGAGCGTGACCATCCAGTCTATAAGCTTACCGCGCCAGCGCTCAGCATAGGCCAGAACGAGAAGCCCCGGGCCGATGGTCATCAACAGGAACGCCAATGACGGTGGGTATTTGGTGGTGTTAAGGAAAGACCAGACGGTGAAGAGGCCGCTATCCTGCACCGACCAAGGGGCAGGGTTGCCGTAGCCATTGACGGTGCGGACCGCAAGGAAGGCCAGGATAAGCGCGGCGCCCAGCCGGATGAGGAAGCGCTGCCGCACTTCGGGGTCCAGCCGATAGACCCTGGCCAGCGCGTATCCAAGCGGCATCAGGCCGATCCAGGGCAACAGCGGATACATGCGTGCAACGGGCAAACCGGATACCAGGCTGAAGCCCGGATTATGGAGGGCGTGCCAGAAGGGCGTTGGCGCCGTCCAGTTAACCGGGGGAAACAGACCGTAATCGAGGGCGTTGTGGCCAAGCACAATAACCGCACCAAAGCCGAAGATCGCGAGGGGAGGCAACCAGACAAGCGCAGCCATCACAAGCATGGACGCGCCAATCACCCAGATCACCTGCAGGCCGACGGTGAAGCTGGAAAGGTTGAACTGCCAGCCGAAGCTTACCAGCGTAATCTCAATGGCGACCAGCCATAGGCCACGGGTGGCCAGAAAGCGGCTGAGCGCCGCGGTGCTCTTGCGTTCGTGCATTAGCCCGGCGCTGATACCGGAAAGAAGCACGAAGGTGGGGGCACAGAAATGGGTGATCCAGCGCGTCAGGAACAGCGCGCTGTCGGTCTGCGTGAGGTCAGCCGGGTCGAAGCGCGCGTCGGTGAAAAAGTCCCGCACGTGGTCCAGCGCCATGATCACCATGACAAGCCCGCGCAGGAAATCGATGGAATTCAACCGGTAAGCCCTGCGATCAGTTACGTCAGGCTGCGCCAGAAAGTGGCTCGTGTCAGGTGACATATGATAAACCCCCCGTTCAAGAAGGTTGCATTATTCCCTTTTTACTGGCGCGCGTAAAGTCCATCGAACCAAACTGCCCATTCTTTTTTCTCTGGATCATATTGTTCAAAGAATTGGCGCACAGTGCCATCCGCATTGTGGGACCATGTGCCCCTGAAGGGGAGGGTCTTGCCGTTTGAGTAATAGAAGATCTCGCCTTCAAGCTTGATAGCGCCGTTGTCCAGCCCGCCGTCGTAATCGATCAGATAGCCGCCGCCACCGGATGAAACCCAAATCTGGCGCCATTTTTTGGTGATCGGATTGTAATAGTTCAGGCTTTGGCCCGTACCGCCATTTGCACTGGTCCATTCCTCGCGGAAGGCGCAGCCATTCTCTATTGGTGTGATCTTGTTGGTGCCTTGAAACGACCCGTTTGCCCGGCTGGTCACGCGCCAGTCACCTTCCCAGAAACTCCAGGCCTGGAAAGCCGGATCACTTTCGCAGGTGTTGGGTGGTGGCGTCTGGTTCTGGGCCACCCCAGCTGTAGTTGCTCCAAGAAGTGCGGCTGCGGTGAGAATCGTGCGAATAGCCATATTTGAACCCCTCTGACGTTTTATCCCCTACACTAGACTGCTACGATCTCTTCCTGCAAAACCAGATGGTTGCGATAAAGCGAGCCACGGGCGGGGCGAGGTGTGTCAACGCTCTGGCTTGACCGTCTGATGGATAGTCATTAGAGTGAGAACAAACATGGAACAAATTGGGCATGATGATCTTTTTGGAAGATCGGTCATGTTTCTCTTTGAAGCGGTGGCTGGCTTGTTCTATTGTCGCTGCCACACGGGCGCTACAGGCGCTCAAGAATGACGAATAAGGGGGCTCTGATGGCCGGTAGTGTAAATAAAGTAATTTTGGTTGGTAACCTTGGGCGCGACCCGGAAGTGCGCACGATGAATGACGGTTCACCTGTTGTGAATCTCTCCATCGCCACGTCCGAAACATGGCGCGACCGCAATTCGGGTGAGCGCAAGGAGCGCACCGAATGGCACCGGGTTGTCATCTTCAACGAAAACCTGGCCAAAGTGGCACAGCAGTATCTGAAGAAGGGCTCGACTGTTTATATCGAAGGCCAGTTGCAGACGCGTAAGTGGACCGACCAGCAAGGTCAGGAAAAATACTCCACCGAAGTGGTGCTGCAGCGCTACCGCGGTGAGCTGACCATGCTGGGTGGCCGCGGCGACAACCAGGGCGGTGGCTTTGCTGACAACAACCAGTCTGGCTATGGCGGCGATTTTGCTGGCCCATCCGGTGGCGGCCAAGGCGGCGGCTTCGGCGGTGGCCAACAGGGCGGCCAGCAAGGCGGCATGGGTGGCGGCGCGGACCTCGACGACGAGATCCCGTTCTAAGCCATAAAGCCATTATATTCAGTCAGTTTGAAAGCCCAGAGCTCCTGCAGTTCTGGGCTTTTCTGTGTTGGCGATGAAAGTTTCCGTCAGGGAAACTTTCTGTCCATGCCTTGGCGGTTAAAAAATCTCGATAATCTGCCTATCTCTTGTTCCTGTCGCACACAGGCGTGACTTTTGGGAAACAAAGAAAGGATCCTTGGCATGAAAACCGGTTTACCTGGCGGCACCAAGCCACTGGTGCATATCCAGATGGTGCATGACCTTGTCTGCAGTTGGTGTCCAATCGGATATACCAACCTTTCAGACGCTATCGCTGATGTTGAAGGGCAGGTTGATGTAACGATTGACTTTCTGCCATTTCAGCTGAATTCAGAGATGGGATATGAAGGGGAAGAAATCGAAGCACATCTGATGCGCCGGACTGGCCAGTCAAAGGAACAGCTTGCCACATACCGCAGGAACTTGATCGCCACCGGGAAGAAGGCGGGGTTCGAGTTCGATTTCTCGAAACGTACCCATTACTACAATAGCCTCAAGGGACACCTGTTGCTGAATGCCGCGCATGGGATTGGGAAACAAAGGGAAGTGCTTGGGGCTTTGCACCGCGCCTACCACCAGGAGGGGGGCAACCTGGCTGACGACGGCGTTATCATGAAGGCGGGCGTTGCCGCAGGCCTTGATCCGGCATTTATCGATGAGGCGCTAACAAGCACCGGGAACAGGCGCGAGGTGAAAGCCAAGGAAACCAAGGCACGTTCCCTTGGTGTCAGAAGTGTGCCTACCTTCTTCGTTAACGGAAACCACACTTTACCAGGGTCTAACAATGTTGGCGTCTTCAGAGACGTACTTCTGGCAACGGCTCGAGGTCAGAAGGCTGCTGCGGGTTAAGCTGCACGCCAAAGGGCAGCTTTTCCCTTGAACCAGTTTTGCAGGAAATCAATAAAAACAGTCAACCTGGGCGGGGCATGCCGGCGATCAGGATACATGGCGTAGAGCGTAAGTTCGGGGCGGGCGATAGGGGACAGGACCTCAACGATATCGCCCGTCTTTAACGCATCATAGGCCACAAAGCTGGGGAGAAATCCGATACCCAGCCCTGCCTTGATACACTCCAGCATAAAGGGCGTGTTGTTGACCTTGAGGGTGCCTGAGATGCGAACTCCGTCACCAAGCGGCCACTGGTCTCCGCCTCTGAAATAGCTGTATATGAAACAGTTATGGTGCTCAAGGTCACTCGCGTCTTCGGGCGTTCCATGGGTTTCCAGATAGTCGGGCGAGGCGCAGACTTTATAGCTAAAGCTGGTAAATTTGCGCGCGATATAGGCGCTGTCAAACTGTCGACTGGCCGCCCGTATACCCAGATCAAATCCATGCTCGATAAGGTCCATGGGCTCGTCGCCCTGATGAACGTCCAGGGTGATTTCAGGATGAAGGGTCATGAATTCGGCAAACGCCTGGCCCATGTAAAGCGTTCCCAGCGCCATGGGCACATTCACGCGCAGTTTGCCGCGTGGTGCCCCCTGTTGGCTTTGGACAAAATTGTCGGCGTCTTCCATTTGCATCAAAAGGGCGCGGCAGCGTTCCAGGTATCCTTCCCCGATATCGGTTAGCTGGACCCTGCGCGTAGACCGGTGGATCAGGCGTGTGCCCAATTCTGCCTCAAGGAGCGAAATCTTTTTGCTGACCATGGACTTGGAGGCATTCATCTCATCCGCAACGCGGGTAAAGCTACCAAGGTCGGCCAGGCGCACAAACAGATGCATTGCCGCAAGCTTGTCCATATTTCATCTCCAATAACTGTTTCCAAATTGAGAACAAACATTATCAATAATTGCTATATATAAGCATAATTCAAGTCGGTATTTTCTTTTCCTGTAACAGGCCTCCGTGCACTTGGACGGCCCTTAGATGGAAGGAATGACGATGTATACGCTTTATTACATGCCGGGCGCTTGTTCGTTGGCGACACATACGGTGATGAACGAGTTGGGGCTTGATGTCACTGCGATCGACAAAAATGGCGTTGAAAACTATGCCGAGATTAACCCTTCGGGTTCTGTCCCTACGCTCAAAAGCGATCAGATCACTTTGCGGGAAGGCGTGTCTATCCTGCTTTATCTGCTGGACAAGTATGATAACGACCTGCTGGCGAAGGACGGCCTGCTGAGGAACGAGCAAATTGACGCAATCACCTTTGCGAACGCTACAATGCACCCTGCCTATGGCCGCTTGTTCTTTGGGGCGAACACCATCACTGACGATGAAGCCAGGCTCGCTTATTTCGCGGCCGCTTCTGAAGTGATCAACAAGCTTTGGCGCGCCGTTGACCGTCAGGTTGGGGACAAGAAATTCCTCTTTGGCGACAAAGTATCGCCAGCGGATATCCTGCTCGCGGTTTATTCCACATGGGGACAATATTTCCCTGTCTCGATCGAGCTTGGTGAAAACAGCCAGCGCATGATCGGTAACGTTCACGCGATGCCAAGCTATAAAGCCGCGCAGGAGGCTCAAAATGCCGCTGCGGTTGCCGCATAGGAGGCCCCCATGCCGATGGTGACAATTCAGGTGACGGGCGATCCCGTCACCAACGAACAACGAGAATCATTGATCAAACGGTCTACCGATATGATCGAGGATGTTCTTGGAAAAGACCCTGAAATCACCTGGGTGGTGATTGAAGAGGTGCCGGCAACGCACTGGGGGGTTGGTGGTGACACCTTTGCCAACAGGGCCGCAAAAGCCAAGGCCGGGAAGACATCATCATGACAACAACCGCGCCAGTAGTTAGCTATCAGGCCGACGTGGCGACGGTCACCCAGATGACGGAAGCCTATTTTCAGGGCCTTTATACGGCGGACACGACGAAGCTTGAAACCTTGTTTCATGAAGATTGTGTACTGAAAGCGCCGGGTATTCGGCGGAGCCGGGAGGTCTGGCTCTCAGCTGTAGCCAGCCGCCCGGTGCCAAAAGCGGAAGGGCATGACTATGCCTATCAGATCCTGTCCGTTGATGTAGTGGGCGACCAAGCCATGGTGAAAGTGATCTGCCCGCTTCTGGACCATGTCTATGTCGATTTTCTCGGCTTCCTGAGGGAAGAAGTGACATGGCGTATTGTGACTAAAATGTACGCGGACATTTAGGGGCACTGCGCAGGGAAAAGGCATCATGACAAGTAATTTCCTGGTCTATGCAGGGCTTGCCTTCGCGGCTGGGGCTTTGATCCCGGTCATGGCCAAAATGAATGCCTCAGTTGCTGCCGCCAGTGGTAATGTTTCCCTGGCGGCGACAATGCTGCTGGCGGTAGGCACTGCAACAGCCGCAGGCACGATGGCCTTCAGCGCCACTGAAGCCCCGAACCGCTTCTCCTCAGCACCGCCCCTATATTATTTGGCGGGAATGGTTGTGGCTTTCTATATCCTGACAGTCACCTTCCTTGTGCCACGCTTTGGGGTTGGCAATACCATCATATTCGTGGTTGCAGCTCAGATTGTTTCAGCCACGGTCATTGACCATTTTGGCCTTCTGGGCGGTGCTGCCACGCCGCTTTCTTTGGCCCGGACTGGGGGTGTTCTGCTGATTTTTGGCGGCGTTTATCTGGCCAGAAGCTGAAGGTAGACCAGACTTTTGTTCTAACCACAGACAGCCGGGCACCGATCTTGATGATGAGACCCCGTTCAGGTCCAGACACAATCAGGCAGCAAGAAAGCCCGGAACCTTATGGGGTTCCGGGCTTTTTCGACTTGGGTTCGGTGGACTTGAGGGCTTTCTCGGCCAGTTGCAAAAAGCTACTTTACGAGATCGCAGTGGCGCCTATCACCAGTACGGCGGCCCATGACACCAGGTAGACTGGTGTGCGAAGGTAGGGAACGCCGAGGATATAGACAGCGGCATAGGCAACGCGTGCAAAGAAGAAAACCTGCGCCCATTTACCGACCGTTGTAGCCGCTGTCATATCACCGCTTTTGAGGAAGGCCGCTGCCAGTACAACAGCGATGAAGGCGGGCATGGTTTCAACCATGTTCAGGTGCGCGCGCTGGGCCCGCGCGGCCCACAAGGCCTGTGACGGCTGAGTTTGCGGATAGCCTTCCGGATAGTTATTCAGGAAGGTTGGAATGCCCCATTCGAACGCGCGGGCCGCGATGTAGGGTACCCATAAAAGGGCGGTTAGAAGCCCCGATAGGGCCAGATAATGATAGGCAGTCGTCATGATCAAATCCTTTTAGTTGGCCGTCAGCCTGCAAAGCCGCCTGAAAGCGCTTCCAGCTTGTTGCCGAACGGGTCGCGTACATAGGCGGCATAGACCTCGGCATGCGGGTAAGCGCGTGGCCCTGGCGCACCTTCGCAGGTGCCACCCATGGCAAGCGCAGCTTCATGGAAGGCGTCAACGGCCGCGGCGTCCGCTGCCTTGAAGGCGATATGGGTGCCGTTACCGCCAGTAGGTACTGCGCCGTCGTGGGGCAGGATGGCGATGAACTGGACAGCGTCGGTACCGTAGGCGGCAAGTTGGTCCATGGTGGCAAGGCGCTTTGCGCCAAGGGTATCCAGAAGGGAGTCGTAAAAAGTGCAGGCGGCGGCGATGTCGGGCACGCCTACGCTGAGATGGTCAATCATTGTCTTAAGCCTCTTTCAAAATTGAGATGCAGGCAGGCTACGCATCCCATCCATATTAACAATGTGAGGTCGTCCGGCTTTTATGTTCAATCGTCCCGAATTATTGTCGGGGCGCGCTTTTTGGGCATAATGGCGCCATCAAGACAAAGGAACCCATCATGGATGTGCTTAGCGATATTCTGGACCTGCTCAAGTTCAAGGGCAGCCTGTATTTCACCACGGATTTGTCGGCGCCGTGGGGCATTGAGGTGCCGAACTACCAGAATGTGGCGCGCTTCCATATGGCCATCGGCGGCGACTGCTGGGTGCGGCTTGGGGACACGCGAGACACGATCCGCCTGTCTGCAGGCGACATGATCCTGATACCGCACGGCAGCCGCCACTATCTGCTGGATCGGCCGGAAACACCTGTGATGACACTTGACCGTGTGATGGAAGCAAGCGGTTACAAGGGCGATGGCCATCTGGTCTATGGTGGGCAGGGGGAGGCCTATTCAAAGCTGGTGTGCGGCCATTTTGAATATGACGAGCAGTTCAATCATCCGCTGATGGATGAGCTGCCGGACCATATCCTGATTACCGGCAAGCAGGCGATGGAGTTTTCCTGGTTCGACAATGCCATGAAATTCATGTCGTACGAGAGCCTGACCAGTCATCTGGGGGCCGATGCCATCATCAAGCGGCTGGCGGAAATCCTGTTTATTCATTCGGTCAGGCTTTGGAGCAGCGCCGCCGGGCGCGACAACGGCTTCCTGGCTGCAGTGGCTGACCGGCATGTGGGGCGTGGCCTTCAGCGGTTTCACGAACAGCCGGAAGAACGCTGGACGATTGAAAAGCTGGCGAGCGAAGCGGGGCTGAGCCGATCCGTGTTTGCAAACCAGTTTCGCGACATGCTGGGTATGACACCAATGCAATATGTTACCTTGTGGCGCATGCAGAAGGCCTGCCGGTACCTGACGGAAAGTGACATGAGCACCGATGCTGTCGCCGAACAGGTGGGGTACCAATCGCTGGCGGCTTTCTCGAAGGTGTTCAAGAAGGTGATTGGTGTCGGCCCCGGCAGTTACCGCCGGGCACAGGCGCTGGCGCAGGCGTCTTAGGCCGGAATTTCAGGTGCTTGGCGTTGAAGGGCAGGAGTCATTTGGCTGACGTGAATTGGCGCATTGCTGCACCCGCAGACAGCCCCATGCTGGTTGGCGTCATAGGCTTGGAGCAAGTTTGTGATCATCATGACGCACGTGCCATGATGGCGGCGACCTTCCCCCGGAGCACGGGTAGCAGATCGGCTTCGAACCAATCGTTCTTCTTGAGCCAGATGTTATTCCGGGGACTTGGGTGTGGCAGGGGCAGGACGCCGGGTGGGTAATCCCGCCAGTTCCTGACTGTTTCAGTCAGCGTTTTCTCCGCACGGCCCGGCAAGTGCCAGTCCATGGCGTAGCCACCGATTACCAGCGTCAACTCGATATTCGGCAACTGTTCCAGCATCTGATGGCGCCAAAGGCGCGCGCATTCGGGCCTTGGCGGCAGGTCGCCCGACTTGCCCGTGCCGGGATAGCAGAATCCCATGGGCAGGATGGCGACGCGCTCTGCATCATAGAAGGTAGGGCGGTCCACACCCATCCAGTCCCTGAGGCGGTCACCCGAAGCGTCATCGAACGGGACGCCGCTTTCATGCACCTTGCGCCCGGGCGCCTGGCCGGCAATCAGGATTTTCGCCCCTGTTCCCACCTGCAGGACCGGCCGTGTGCCGTGGGGCAGCGCGTGCGCGCAATGGGTACAGGCGCGGGCTTCTTTGGCCAGCCTCTCCAGTGATGTGTTTGCCATATGCTGTCTCCTCGGTCTCTCTTCTTCTTAGGCCCATCGTCCAGCCAAGGCCAAATCAAAAGACGATCGCGCAAAAAGAACGGACTAGCGCGTATGGAGGCACCGGACGTGCGGGATTATCTATTGCGCATCATCAATGCGAAAGGATTCTAACCGTGATTAAATACATCGTTTCTTCCGTTATCAAAGGCCTCGCAATCGCGACTGCCGCGCTGACGCTGGCCACTGCGTCCTATGCGGGTGACGACAAGGTCCGTACGTCGAACGTCAGCGACCATCAGTTGGCGCTGAAGGGGTATGACGCCGTGGCCTATTTCAACGAGGGGGCGCCTGTGGCGGGCAAAAGCCGTTTCAGCTATTCCCACAACGGCGTGGAATACCGTTTTTCAACTGCCGACAACCGTGACCGCTTTGCCGCCAGTCCCGCGAAATACGAGCCCCAATATGGCGGTTTCTGCGCCTTTGGTGTGTCCGTTGGCCTGAAGCTTGAGGTCGACCCGGAAGCCTTCGAAATCATTGACGGCAAGCTATACCTGAACAACGCCCCCGAAGTGCACGCCATGTGGCTCAAGGACCCAAAAGGCCGGATCAAGGCTGCGAACAAGAATTGGAAAACTGTGCGGAAGACTGCGGCAGCAAACCTGAGCCCAACGCCCTACGACGAGTAGACATCCCACCCTCATCATCATGTCATGATGAACCTGACCGGCCCTTGGAGGCCGGTCTTTTTTTATGCGTCTTTCCGGTAGGTGATGCGGAACGCCTTCTGCCACGTCTTGCCGCCGTCGTCCGACTTTTCGATATGCAGCATGCGGACCGGCGATTTGAGCTCAAGCGTCAGGCGGAAATTGCGCCAGACGTTGTCACCCACGGGGAAAGTGGTGCCGGACTTGAGGTTGGTGAAGACGATGGTGTCACCCTCTGGCGTGCCTTCATACATATCCATGATGCCCCAGACATCGTCGATGGCGGCTTTGCGGTATACATTCCTGTACTGATCGAAGCTGATGTAGGTTTCCATATGGAAGCCCGGGCTGGCGGTGTCGGCCGGCACTTCCGCCAGGATCATGCCTTTGTGCCTCAGATGCAGGTCCACCTCCGCGCCCGGGAAGGCCTGCCATGTTTGGCCGTCGTCTTCTGTCATCTCCGTTACCATGCTCCAGTGGCCTTCAAGCATGGCCAGATTCTGCATCATAGCGTATGGCTTTTCGGAGACCGCTGGTCGGCTGGGCTCATTGGCTTGCACACTGGTGGCAAACAGCATTGCAATAAAGGCTGCCAGTATATTTTTCATGGTCTTTTCTCCCCTTTGGCGGCCCAGCATACGGGGCATCGCCCTTTGCGCAATCGGGAAAATGGTTTAGCTCGGGCTTGCAGGTTGTGCTCACGGGCCCCATGTCTGCAGGGTACGGAACCAACGAAGGAATGATTTGTGAAGATCGGCTTGGCCCTTGGGGGCGGTGCAGGGCTCGGATGGGCTCATATCGGGGTTGTCCGCGTGCTTGAGGCCGAGGGCATCCATGCGGATATCGTGTCAGGCACCAGCATTGGGTCCATCGTTGGGGCCTGTGTGGCTGCCGAGAAGCTGGACGAGCTTGAAGAGATTGCGCGCGAGCTGACATTCAAGGAAATGCTTTCCCTTGGGGAATTCGGATTCAAGACCGGTAGCCTTATTGGCGCGGGCAAGATCGAGAAACGCCTGCGGGACCATTTTGGGCCGCTGTCCATTGAGCATATGGCCAAGCCTTTCGCGGCTGTTGCTTCAGACATGTATACCGGTGACCGCGTGGTTTTTGATCAAGGCGACCTGGTGACGGCACTTCGTGCGTCATCGGCTGTGCCTGGCGTTCTGCCACCGGTTGAGACCGGCCGCATGCTGCTGGCCGACGGCGGCATGGTAGACCCGATCCCTGTGCGAGCGGCCCGTGACCTGGGCGCCGATTTCATCATCGCGGTTGACCTGCAGGGTGATTATGAAGGGCGCGCGCGCCGCTACGGCCTGTCGCCCGAGGGCAAGAAGAACGGCAAGGCGCTCAAGATGGCGCGGGCAGGGGCCTCAATGGCATTGCAGGCGCTCAGCCGCGCAAGGCTGGAGATTGACCAGCCGGATATCGTCATTGCCCCGGAGATCGGCCACATCGACATGGTTGATTTCACCAAGGCACATGACCTGATCGCCCTTGGCAAAAAGGCAGCCCTTGATGAGCTGCCTTCGATCTGGGCCGCCATGGAACGGGCCAATTTGACTGAGAAATCCGCCTAGCGGTTGATCTCGCGGGAAATCACGATCCGCTGGATGTCTGACGTACCCTCGTAGATCTGGGTCACCCGGACATCCCGGTAGATTTTCTCAACCGGGTATTCGCTCAGGTAACCATAGCCGCCCAGTGTCTGGATCGCGTCGGAACAGATGCGCTCTGCGGTCTCGGATGCGAACAGCTTGGCCATGCAGGCTTCCTTCAGGCACGGCTCGCCCGCGTCTTTCATCGCGGCTGCGTTAAGTACCATCAGTTCGGCGGCCTGCAGTTTGGTCGCCATGTCCGCGAGGCGGAAACCAACAGCCTGGTGCTCGATAATCGGCTTGCCGAAGCTCATGCGCTCCTTGGCGTAGGCGAGGGCGTAATCGTAAGCCGCACGTGCCATGCCCACGCTTTGGGCGGCGATGCCGATCCGGCCGGTCTCGAGGTTCGAGAGTGCCACTTTGTAACCTGCCCCTTCTTCGCCCAGAAGGCAGTCGGTTCCGACTTCCATGTCATCGAAGGTGATATAGCAGGTGTCAGAGCATTTCTGGCCCATCTTGTGCTCAACCGACGCCACCGTGTAACCGGGCGTGTCCGTAGGCACCAGAAAGGCGGAGATGCCGCGTTTGCCGGCTGCCGGGTCCGTCACCGCGAAGATGATCGCTGCGCCACCGATCTTGCCGGAGGTGATGAACTGCTTGGAGCCGTTCAGCCTCCAGCCGGAATTGGTGCGTTCAGCCCGGGTCTTGAGCATGGAGGCGTCAGACCCCGCTTGCGGTTCGGTCAGGCAGAAAGCGCCGATCATTTCACCGCGGGCGAGGGGCTTGAGGAATTTTTCCTTCTGCTCATCGGTGCCGTTTGCAAGAACTGCTGCGCATACAGGGGCGTTGTTCACGCTCATGAGGGTGGAAAGCCCACCATCGCCAGCCGCAATTTCCATCAGCGCCAGCGCATAGGAGACATAGTCGGTTTCTGCGCCGCCCCACTGTTCGGGCATGGTCATGCCCATCAGGCCCAGCTCGCCCATCTCACGCAGGATATCAGCCGGGATTTCACCGGCTTTTTCCCATGCCTGGGCGTTTGGAGTGATGCGGTCAGCCGCGAAAGCACGGGCCATATCCCGTACCATGCGTTGTTCTTCGGTCAAGATCATGGCCCTGTCCCTTTGATTCTTGTTTGGCCAAATCTAATACTTATGCGAGCTCAATCGCAACGGCCGTGGCTTCACCGCCGCCGATGCAGAGGCTTGCCACGCCCTTTTTGAGGCCACGTTTCTTGAGCGCGTTGATCAGCGTTACGCAAATCCGTGCGCCGGATGCGCCAATCGGGTGGCCAAGGGCACAAGCGCCGCCGTTCACGTTAACTTTCTCTGGGTCAAGGCCCAGTTCCTGGATCGCGGCCATGGCAACAACGGCGAAGGCTTCGTTCACCTCAAAGAGGTCCACGTCAGCAACCGTCCAGCCCGCTTTGTCGAGAACCTTTTCCATGGCTTTGACAGGAGCCGTGGTGAACCACTCAGGCGCCTGGCCATGATTGGCGTGTGCCACCAGCTTGGCAAGCGGCTTGAGACCACGCTTCTCGGCTTCAGCGGCTGTCATCATCACGAGCGCTGCTGCGCCGTCAGAGATGGAGCTGGCGTTCGCGGCCGTTACCGTGCCGTCTTTCTTGAAAGCAGGGCGCAGCTCAGGGATCTTGTCGAGGCGCGCTTTAGGGGGTTGTTCGTCAGTGGCCACTTCCACGTCGCCGCGGCGGGACTTGACAGTCACCGGCACCACCTCACCATCGAAGCTACCATCCTCGATCGCGCGCTGGGCGCGTTCAAGCGAGCGGATTGCGTATGCATCCTGGGCTTCACGGGTGAACTGATATTCTGCGGCGCAGAGTTCCGCGAACACACCCATCGGTTCGCCTGCGTAGGCGTCGGTCAGGCCGTCAAGGGCCATATGGTCCAGAAGCTGGGCATTGCCGTATTTCACGCCGGTACGGCCCGTTGGCAGCATATGCGGCGCCAGCGACATGCTCTCCATGCCGCCTGCAACCACAACGCTGTTGGTGCCGGCCTTCAGGCTGTCGTGCGCCTGCATCATCGCCTGCATGCCGGAACCGCACATCTTGTTGATGGTCACAGCGCCCGTGGCATCAGGGATGCCGGCCTTGCGGCTTGCCTGGCGGGCAGGGGCCTGGCCCTGGCCAGCTGGCAACACGCAGCCCATAATCGTTTCATTGACGGCTTCGCCTTCAACGCCAGCGCTTTCCAGCGCGCCTTTGATGGCAACCGCGCCAAGGTCAGACGCTGGAACACTGGACAGGTCACCCAAAAGGCCACCCATTGGGGTCCGCGCCATACCAACGATTACAATTGCATCCTGAGACATGTGGGGCTCTCCTTCAATCTACTTGGGCCGCCCTCTGAATTTGGGGCGATTTCCCTAAATCTGGTTGCCGACAATGTGCCAAAAATCTTGCTTTTCGCAAGTGCAAAATAGAATTCTTTTCGCACCTGCACAAAAAAGTGACATTTGACGGGTCGTTCCCAGCCATATAAGAAGGCGACGAACCATTTTGAAGGGACACTTTGATGGCTACACGCGTTGGCTTTTTTCTGTTTGTTGGCTTTATCCTTGGCGCGGTTGTCGGCGCCTGGCTGCCGTATCCGGCCATTCCTGAAACCGTCGTTGGCGGCGTGGCTGGCGTGTTGTTGGCGGTAGTGCTGGACCTTCTGGGTAAGCGCAAGCGTCAGCAGTGAGGGGACAGCCCCACGCGCGGGCTGCCCCAAAGACCTCCCCTGTGACGTTTATTCCGCCGCCTGCGCCTGGGTCTTGGGAAGGGCGGTCACAAGCGGCGCCACGTTTTCCGCGAAATAGCCGGCCGGGCCGTTTTGGTAGTTTTCATAGCCGTGGTATGACCCTGGGTCTGCATCCGTGTTGAGGCTCCAGGTCATCAGGCCGCCAAACTGGCTGGGGTCGATGCCGTAATTTTCGGCGGTGATATCCTGCAGATTGGTGCCGATCACCGGTGGCACAGTGCTATAGTCTGCAACATCCCACAAGTTCGATGCTGTTGGCGCGCCGCCCGCATTGGCAGGAATACCTATAACAATGGGCGTGCCCCTATAGATATTGCCGTCCTGCTGCAGGGCATTGTAGGCGGCTGAAATGATATTGGCGTCATTTTCGCCGACCATCTGGCTCGGGTTGCCGGGCATGGGATAGACGTAATTGGTGCCGGAATTATAGGCCTGCACCAAAATGGCGTCGAAACCCGGCTGGCTATATATGGGTTCAAGCGACGTACCGCCATTGGGAATATTGAGTGTGGGCACCCCCGCTTCGGAAGCCAGGATTGGCGCCATGGTGAGCAGAAGCTCACCGTTCATGGCTGTTTGAAGGTCGGCTACAAAAGCCTGAAAGTCGGGCACTGTCACGCTGGCATCTTCAATATCCAGGTCAATGCCGTCCAGATTATATTGCTGGGCTGCAGCAACAAGGTTTTGGGCTGTTGTGCTGTTGAGGCTCGCCGTGCCGTTTTCGCCGCCGTAGGACAATAGATTGAGCGTGCCGGGGCTTTGTTGCTTCAAAAGCGGCGCCACGGACGCCATCGAACTGGGATCCAGCGTGCCGTCGACATTTGCGAACGCCAGCACAATCACATTATAGGCCTGAATCTGGCTTGCTGTGATCGCATTCATCGAGCCGGACGCCGCCAAGTCGATATAGCCGACCATTGCGTTGGTGGGCCAAGCAGCCTTTGTTTTGGTCATAGTCTTATTCCTTTTGAGCAAGGGCATATATGCCGGGAGAACACAGCACATCGCCTGACGCCAAAATACTGCAGGCGCCAAAGTGCGATACGCTGATCAGGAAATAAGCGAACAGTTGACAGTCACAATTCTCTTAAATAGAGAATTCATGCAATCAAGAATAATCCATTAACACGTAATGCGCGATATTTGAAGTGAGTAATTGGTGACACGCGCCCTGGTTGGGGCGCATGTAAGGCTTGTGTTGTTTTGGGTCTGAGACCTATTCGGCGGCCTGTGGTGTGCCATTCGGGGTACCTTTGGGCTTGGTGCCGGCTTCAGCTTGCCGGTCCCGCCACTCGGCCTTGATCATGTCGCTTGTCTTGCGGCTGCCGTCCGGCGTCCATCCGGGCGGTGCAACCAGGAACATAAGCTTGTTCCTGAACCCCTTGGCGTGCCACATATCAACCAAAATGCCCCACCATTCATGGAAGGCAACGCGGAGCGGGTTGAAGGTCCCCAGATCGCGCACCAGACCATACCGGCACGGCTCGTTTTTGTCCTCAGGCACAAAGGTGCCAAAGAGCCGGTCCCAGACAATGAAAATACCGGCATAGTTGGAATCCAGGTATTTCGGATTGTTGGCATGATGCACCCGGTGGTGGCTTGGCGTGTTGAAGATGAACTCGAACCAGCGCGGCATCTTGTCGATGGCTTCTGTGTGGAACCAGAATTGATAAATCAGGTTCAGCCCCGCGCAGAAGAAGACAATGGCGGGCTCGATGCCGAGGATGAAGATAGGCCATTTGATCAGGAAGGCGGGCGTCAACTGCCCGGTCCAGGTCTGCCTCAGCGCCGTCGTCAGGTTGTAGTGCTGGCTTGAATGGTGGATCACGTGGGCGGCCCACATCCAGCGCATCCTGTGCCCAAACCTATGGATCCAATAGTAGGCCAGGTCATCAAGAACCAGCGCCAGGACAAATACTGGCCAGCTGGACCCCATGTCGAAAATGCGGAAATTCTCCCACACCCAGTAGCTGACCACGAAAGTGATCGAGACGGTAATCGCCCCGGATACCGTGCTGCCCAGCCCCATCAGGAGGGAGGTGAAGGCATCCTTGCCTTCGAACTTGGCGCGACCTGTTTTCCAGCCGTAAATCATCTCCACCAGAACGAGGAAGACAAAGGCTGGTACCGCGAAATCAGTTGGTTTCGGCAGATCAAGCGGCATGGGCGGTCTCCTCATGGCTGGTGAAGCTATCGAGCAGCGCCGTCGCATTCGGAAGCCTGTCTGCGCTCATGGTCAAGGTAATTTCCGGCTGGGTAAAGTCATTGAAGACCAGTGTGATGCGCGCATGGTCCTTATAGACCTTGCGTATATCCGCACTGGTTAGCAGCCGGCATACAACCCTGTCCCCAAGAAGGCGGGCGAGGCCGAAGCTGTCTTTGGGCGCGTTCAGCCGGGTAATGGCCACTTTGCCGGTGGAATCGATCATGATGTCGGCGATGTTAGCATCAGGTGCATAGCGCTTGAGGTTGCGCGTCACACGGTCGGCGTCCAGCCGCTGTTTGCTGGTGGGAAACATCCTCGCTGCGACAAGCGCGAGTATAATGATGGCCACCAGCGACCCAAGTGTCAGTCCCAAATCCATAACTTACCCTCCAACTCTATAAAGACCCTTGAATTAATAGACCGTCAAGTCTTGAATTGGTACCGGAACGATGGATTGTCCCTGGGCTGTCATAATTCTGGGGCAGGGTGCTTTTCCTGTTTGAAAATGCCATGAGGAGCGTATTTTTATGAATATGAGATTAAAGGCTTTTTTCGGTCTGATCCTGATATTGGCAGGAGGTGCGCCCATGGCATGCGCAAATGACAGCGACCCAATCGTTATCGCCCACAGGGGCGCCAGCGGCTACAGGCCGGAACATACCCTGATGGCTTACCGTATGGGAATCGAGATGGGCGCAGACTATATCGAGCCTGATCTGGTGCTGACCAAAGACGGCAAGCTGGTAGCCCGGCATGATGTTTACCTGTCTGACAGCACGGATGTGGCGGACCATCCGGAATTCGCAGGCCGCCGCCGTGAATTCCAGGGTAGGACCGACTGGTGGGTGTTTGATTTTACCTTCGCCGAACTGAGGACCCTAAAGGCGGTTCAGGCACGGCCAACGCGCGGCACAGATTATGATGGGGTGGAGACCATCCCAACCATTGAGGAGATCATCGCACTTGTTGAGGCCGAGCGCGGGGATAGCACCGTTGGTCTTTATATCGAGATGAAACACCCGATGGAATACAAAGCCCTGGGCCTTGACCCGACACCCGCGCTGATGCAGGTGTTCGAGGTTGCTCAGGAAAAGGGTATCCCGGTTTACTTCCAATGCTTTAGCGGTGAATACCTCAAGCAGGTTGCGCCGCATACCAGCGTGCCGCTGATCTGGCTGATCGAAGGGGTTGAGGCCGCTGAGACCGGCCAACAGGTGCTTGAAGAACCCCTTGGCAAATACGGCGATATCCTTGCGGGCATCGGCCCCTACAAATTGCTCCTGAAGGACCAGGAGGGTATGTCTACCGGCGTGATCGAAGCCGCTCATGCCCTTGGTTACAAGGTTCATCCCTGGACATTCCGCGCTGATCAGGTTGGCGAAGGGTTCGAAGATATGGAAAGCGAGCTGAGCCTATATTGGACCCTTGGCGTCGACGGCGTGTTTTCCGATCATGCGGATATCGCGATCCAGACGAGGAATGCGCACTTGAAAAAGCGTGCAGGCCTTGAGGGACGGTAACATCCTTCTGCGCTTGCTGGGGCGGCAACCTTGCGCTAGGATTGGTCCATGCTTGATTTATTTAAAGGACTGGTGACCGCTATCATCGCAGCAGCCATTATCCGCCTTGGCGCGGAAGTGCTGTTTGAAAAGGCTGGCCTGTTCATGTAGGCCACGGTCCGGATTTAAGCATAAGAAAAAGGCGCCGAGTGGCGCCTTTGTTGTATCTAGGGGGGGCTCAGTCGTCTGACGGCATGTCCTTCCCCAGGGGGAAGGGGCGCTCGTCCGTCTGGAAGCTCAGATAATCCATGATGTCGCTGATGTAGCGGCCCAGGATGGTCATGGCGCTCTTGATCGTCTCGTTGGGGCTGTCATTCAGGACTGTCAGCACAAGCTGGCAAAGGGCCAGGACGATGATCGCGATGAGCGAGACATAGCCGAAAATACTGAACAGCACGACAAAGGCCAGCCGGGTCAGGTGGGTAGACCAGTCTTTTTCCTTCATCGCCTGCTTGAATTGTTCGGCATCGAACCCGTGATGTGATGAGGAGGTCCCACCATCATCGCCGCCCACGCGCGCGGCGGTATCCGTGCTTTCTGGCTGATCAGCGGCTTCGAACGTCCGTTCCTGCTCTTCAGCGACGCTCGCGGTCTTCGGGTCCGGCCCGGCAGTAGCTGCGGCCGCTGGTTTTGTAGTAGACGTTTTGGCAGCAGGTTTTTTCGCAGGAGCCTTCTTCGCAGATGGCTTTGCAGTCGCAGCTTTCTTCACCGTTTTACGGGGTGTTGTGGTTTTCTTTGCCGCGTTGGATTTGCTTGCAGCCGCTTTCTTAGGCGGAGCGGCCTTGGCAGCAGACTTCTTTGCAGTGGTCTTCGGGGCAGCCTTCTTGGCTGGTTTCGGTGTGTCGGTGGTTTCCTCGCTCATTTCTTTCCCTGTCTCTCAGTGGATTAGAACGTCTTTCACCATATGTGGGGCGGCGCGAGGTGGCCTTCAAGGGGCTAGGCCCAAGGCAGCTTTCCGCGCACCATATCTGTGGCTTTTGCCGTGTTCACCGGCTTGGACCAGAAGTAGCCTTGTCCAAAACTGAAATCCAAGCTCCTGAGCATGTCAATATGCTCCATGTCTTCCAGTCCTTCCGCGACCACTTCATGGCCCAGGTTGGTCGCCAGCATGCCGATCATCTCCAGGATTCTGAAAGGCGCATTGTCCTTTTCAAGCTGGTTGATGAAGCTGCGGTCGATCTTGATGATATCGATCGGGAACTGGTGCAGATAGTTGAGGGAGCTGTAGCCGGTGCCGAAATCATCGAGCGCAACTTTGACACCCAGCTTGCGAATTCGCGACAGCGTCTCGGAAATGCGGGTTGGGTTGGCCATGATGGCGCTTTCGGTCAGTTCGATCCGGATCAGATGGCCGGGCAGGTCGTGTTCCTTCAGGGCCTGTTCAACCATGCCAGCGATATCGTCACGTGCGAACTGCACCCCAGAGACATTCACATTCACAGGAACTGTTTTTTCAGGGCCCATTTCATCCAGCCAGGATTTGACAGCCAGGCAGGCGGAATCGACCGCCCAGCGACCAAGAGGGACGATCACCCCGGTCTCTTCCGCGAGCGGAATAAACTCAATGGGCGACACCACGCCGCGGTCTTTGTGGACCCAGCGAGTGAGGGCTTCGAAACCGTGAAGTTCATCGGTCTTCAGGTCAATAATCGGCTGGTAATTGAGTTCAAGCTCCCCGCGTTCAACCGCGCGTCTCAGCTCTGTCTCCAGGTGGAACTGGGACCGGGCGCGCTGGTGCGAGTCGCTTTGATATATCTCTGTCCGGGCTTTACCCGCCGATTTGGCGCGGTGCATGGCAAAATCGGCATCGCGGATCAGGTCCTCGGGGTGGGTTGAACTGGAAATGGTGGTTGCCACGCCCACAGAAACGCTGGTGAAAACCTCGTTGCCGTCCAGGTCATACGGCAGTGCCATGGCGTCATGGATGCGCCGGGAGATCATCTCAACCTCTTCGATATCGGTGAAGCGGGAGACCAGAATGGCAAATTCGTCGCCTGACAGGCGCGCGAGTGTGTCCGAGCTGCGGATACAGCGCCTCAGTGTGGATGCCATTGATATCAGGAAGCGGTCACCGGACGAATGGCCAAAGCTTTCATTGATCTGCTGGAATCGGTCGATGTTGATGATCAGCACAGCGCAGCCAGTGGTCTGGCCGGACCGTTGGCACTCCGCCACGGCTTCCTCAAGCTTGTTCCTGAACAGCACCCGGTTTGGTTGGCCCGTAAGGGCATCGTGGAAGGCGTGATGCAGAAGGTTCCGTTCGGCCAGCTTCTCGGCCGTCTGGTCCTCAATGGTGCAGATCACCTGATAGACACGGCCTTCGTGGTCCTCCAGCGGCAACAGGTGCGAGGACAGGAAGCGCTCCAGCGCCCCGGCGCGGATTGACCATTCGAAACTGGCGCTGCGTCCTGACCGGTATACTTCCAGGATCTGGCCAGCGAGGACATGATTGTCGCTTGCGCTCCAGACGCTGTCGAGCGTGCAGGGCACTTGCGCGCCGTCGCGAAGGTCAAACACATCGCGGGCGAAGCCGTTGATAAACAAGGCTTCAATGACATTGCCGGTGGTCACACCGCAAACAAGAATGCCGACAGGCAGGCGCTCTGCAACTGCGCTCGTATTGACAATGCGAGACGAGTGGGACCCATCACCCGAAGGGTTGGCAATCGGAGAAACCTTGCTTCCAAGCGTGTCGGCCACCGTCAGCTCCACGATAAAAGATACAACTTAAGAAATGCCGGAGCCTAGCCCCCAAGCACCCCGACACTTGAACACCTTGCGAGTAAAGATTTGGTAAAGGTTCAAGTGTTGCTGGCAATACTATAGGCGCCTGTTGAGGCCGTGGAAACAACAAGTTGAAAATTCAAGGCAATTTCGGCCATCGGCAAGGGCGTGAAATCGAGCCAAAAGGCAGCGCATCAGGCAAAAAAAATTGGGGAAGGCAGAACCTTCCCCGAGATATCCACCCACTGGGACGGGTTAGTGGGTGGGGTAATGCTGTTTGGCTTAGCTACAGCCGCTGGTGCCGCCGCAGGTGTCGCACTTGAGGCAGGTGCCGTTGCGGACAAGCGTGAAGTTGCCGCACTCGCCGCAGGCGTCGCCTTCATATCCTTTCATCCGGGCAGCCACCCGGGCGTCAACGGTTGCCTCTGTGGCACCGTTCGCCATGGCGGAGCCCACCGTTACAGTGGCCACGCCCGTGGTGCCCGTGGCAACAGCAACGGTCTCCAGCTCTTTGGTGCCCTTGGCGTCTTTCGACTTCAGGACCACCAGGTTGCTGCCGCGCACATAGCCGGAGCTTGCAAATTTCTGAACGCGCTCAAGGGCTTCTGTTACTTCTTCATCCATCGCGGGCAGGCCGTCGCCGCTATCGCCGCGACCTGTGGTATCGGGAGCGAGATCTGCTGGCTGCACGTGCGCCAGGTCATCACGACCAAGATAGGAAATAGCAAGCTCGCGGAAGATATAGTCCAGAAGTGACGTCGCCATCTTGATGGTGTCGTTGCCTTCGACGCGGCCGAATGGCTCGAAGCGCGTGAAGGTGAAGGCGTCGACAAACTCTTCCAAAGGCACGCCATACTGGAGGCCGATGGAGATCGCGATGGCAAAGTTGTTCATCAGGCTCCGGAAAGCTGCACCTTCCTTGTGCATGTCGATGAAGATCTCGCCAACGCTGCCGTCGTCATATTCGCCGGTTCGAAGGTAAACTTTGTGGCCACCAACGATGGCTTTCTGCGTATAGCCTTTGCGGCGTTCAGGCAGGCGCTTCCTTTTGGTGCTGGCTTCGCGCTCAACTTCAACGATGCGCTCGACGATCCGCTCCGTGATCACCTCGGCACGTTCTGCCACATTCAGGTCTTCGAGCTCTTCTTCAAGGTCCTCGGCGTCCAGGAGGGCGGCATTGAGTGGTTGGCTCAGTTTCGAGCCGTCGCGGTAGAGCGCATTAGCCTTGAGTGCCAGCGACCAGCTGAGTTCATAAGCCGCCATACAGTCATCAACGTCGGCCGAGTTCGGCATATTGATGGTTTTACTGATGGCGCCCGAGATGAAGGGCTGTGCCGCTGCCATCATATGGATGTGGCTCTTCCAGGACAGGGAACGCTTGCCGATCTTACCGCATGGGTTGGCGCAATCGAACACATTATAGTGCACTTCCTTCAGGTGCGGCGCACCTTCGAGCGTCATGGCGCCGCAGCAGAAGAGGTTGGCGGCTGAAATTTCTTCCTTGTCGTAGCCGATCGCGGCCAGAAGGTCGAAATTATAGTCGTTCAGCTGCTCGTCCGTGAGGCCAAGCGTTTCCTTGCAGAAATCGGTGCCCAATGTCCACTGGTTGAAAACGAACTTGATGTCGAACGCATTCTTCAGCTGGGCCTCGACTGCATCGATTTCACGGGTTGTGAAACCGCGCTCCTTGAGCGTCTCGTGGTTCACGCCAGGCGCACCCTTGAGCGTGCTGTTACCCACGGCATAAAGGATGATGTCGTTAATCTCTTCGCCGTCATAGCCAAGCACTTCAAGGGCTTGCGGCACGATGCGGTTGATGATCTTGAAGTAACCGCCACCCGCCAGTTTCTTGAACTTCACCAGGGCGAAGTCAGGCTCAATGCCTGTGGTGTCACAGTCCATCACCAGGCCGATGGTGCCGGTCGGCGCAATCACCGTTGCCTGCGCGTTGCGGAAACCGTGTTCCTGACCGATTTCCAGCGCGCGGTCCCATGCTTCGCCGGCTGCAACGCCGATGGCCGGGTCCGTCAGGTTTTCGATATCCAGCGGCACAGGCTTCGTGTGCAGTTTTTCATACCCATCTTCCTGGCCGTAGGCCGCACGACGGTGGTTGCGGATCACCCGCAGCATGTGATCGGCGTTTTTCTTGTAGCTCGGGAAAGCGCCCAGTTCAGACGCCATCTCGGCGGATGTTGCGTAGGATTCGCCGGTCATGAGGGCCGTGATTGCACCGCACAGGGCGCGGCCTTCGTCGCTGTCGTAGGACATGCCGAGGCTCATCAACAGACCGCCGATGTTGGCAAAACCAAGGCCCAGCGTGCGGAATTCGTAGGAAAGCTTGGCAATTTCCTTCGATGGGAACTGGGCCATCAGGACGGAAATCTCAAGCACCATGGTCCACAGGCGGCAGGCGTGCTTGAAGTTCTCAACCTTGAAGCTGCCATCCTTCGCCCGGAAGGTCATCAGGTTCAGGGACGCCAGGTTACAGGCCGTGTCATCCAGGAACATATATTCCGAGCATGGATTGGAGGCCCGGATATCACCGGAGGCAGGGCAGGTGTGCCAATCGTTGATCGTGGTGTGGAACTGGATGCCAGGATCGGCGCAGGCCCAGGCCGCGTGGCCCACATCGCGCCACAGGTCCTTGGCGTTCACCTTACGGGCAACGCTGCCATCGGTGCGGCTGACGAGGTTCCATTCAGCACCGTCATTGACGGCTTTCATGAAATCATCGGTTACGCGGATGGAGTTGTTGGAGTTCTGGCCCGATACCGTCAGGTAGGCGTCTGAATCCCAGTCCGTGTTGTAGGTCTTGAAATCGATGGACGTGTAGCCTTGTTTGGCAAACTGGATCACGCGCTGGACATAGTTTTCAGGGATCATCACCTTGCGGGCAGCGATGATTTCCTTCTTGAGAAGCTTGTTCTCTTTTGGCTCAAACGCCTTGTCGCCCATGTCGGGCTTGGCGTCATAGCAGGCCTTCATGATGCGATTGAGGTGAATTTCATTCAGCTTTGAACCTGAAACAAGGGCCGCAACCTTTTGTTCTTCAATAACTTTCCAGTTGATGAAGTCGTCGATATCCGGGTGGTCGATGTCCACCACGACCATCTTGGCTGCGCGGCGGGTGGTGCCTCCTGACTTGATGGCGCCCGCGGCACGGTCGCCGATCTTGAGGAAGCTCATCAGGCCGGAGGACTTTCCGCCACCGGAGAGAGCTTCGCCCTCTCCACGAATGTTCGAGAAGTTGGAGCCGGTACCCGAGCCATACTTGAACAGGCGGGCTTCGCGGGTCCAGAGATCCATGATGCCGCCGTCGTTCACCAGATCATCAGATACGCCCTGGATGAAGCAGGCATGCGGCTGCGGGTGCTCATAAGAACTTTTCGACTTCACAAGTTTACCGGTCTCGAAGTCTACATAGTGGTGCCCTTGGGCCGGACCATCGATGCCGTAGGCCCAATGGAGGCCGGTGTTGAACCACTGCGGGCTGTTAGGCGCCGCCATCTGGTTCGACAGCATGAAACGCATTTCGTCGAAGAAGGTCTTGGCGTCGGCTTCGCTATCGAAATAGCCGCCTTTCCAGCCCCAGTAAGTCCAGGTGCCGGCGAGACGGTCAAAAACCTGCTTGGCGCTGGCTTCACTGCCATAGCGCTTGTCCTCAGGCATGCTTTCGAGCGCGTCGGTGTCTGCTTCCTTGCGCCACAGCCAACTGGGCACATTTTCTTCCTCAACGGGCTTCAGGGCCTGGGGAACGCCAGCCTTGCGGAAATATTTCTGCGCGATGATGTCTGTGGCTACCTGGCTCCAGTTTGTGGGCACTTCCACATTGTCCATATGGAAGACGATCGATCCATCCGGATTCCTGATCTCACTGACGGCAGTACGCCACTCTTGTCCAGCATATGGACATGACACATCTTTGGTAAAACGGCGTTCAATACGCATGCGGTTCCCCCGTTCGGTTATCGCTCATGTTTTACTGGAATCGTTATGCATTATGCGCCTGCAAATCAGCCCCTGCCCAGGCGCGCGCCGTCCAGCCCCTAATTTCTTACTTCACCACTATATCTAGTGGCTGCTCCCTTGAGTTGGCCCAATCCTATGTGTGAAAAGGCGAGGGGGACAAGCTCTATTTTTCACTTCAAGGCGGTTGACATTGGCCCTTTTTATCAACGGTGGGGGACGACTCATTGTAGCACCATGAGTCTTTCCCAACCGGGGTGTGTTTTTCGCTTCCGCAATTTTTTTTGGGTTGGTCCTGTAACAATTCCTTCACGCTTCTCGTGGGAGGGTGGGATGGCCGAATCAGAAGAGGCTTGCAGGAAGGCCATCCCAGAAAAGTCACAATTGCGAAATATGGGTGTTGTTGCGGCTTTTCCTTGGGGGCCAAACGTGCTAAACGGGCGCCAATGTTCCCGCAATTGATGGAAAAAAGTAATGACTGGTCTGATTTCTAAACTGTTTTCGTCACCGATCTTCACCTGGTGGAACTCCGCCACCTTCGGGACGCGTCTGTTCACCAGCCGCAAGGGCGTGAAAGTGGGCGAAGACAATCAGGGCAACGTTTATTACAAGGAAAAAAACGGCCATCGCCGCTGGGTCATCTACAAGAATGGGCCGGTTGAAGCGTCCCGCGTTCCAGCGGACTGGCATGGTTGGCTGCATTACACTGTGGATGTGACACCGGTTGAGCAGGCACCTGTGGTCAAGCCATGGGAAAAAGAGCATCAGCCAAACATGACCGGCACGGATGGGGCTTATCTGCCAGCTGGTGCCCTGAATGCGGCACAGCGTGCGTCCACCACGGCGGACTATGAGGCCTGGCGCCCATAAGGGCAGGCCTTTTCAGCCAGCGAAAGTATTTTATGTCGAGCAATCTTGTTGAATCTCTAATTGGTGCGCTGGTTCTGCTGATCGCGGGCTGGTTCCTGATGTTTGCCTATGAGCGCACAGATGGCGCCATGGCTGGCGGCTATACGCTGGTGGCCAAGTTTGACCAGATCGATGGCATCGGCGTAGGTTCTGATGTGCGCCTCGCGGGCGTGAAGGTTGGCTCAGTTCTGTCGAACACGCTCGACAAGGAAACATTCCAGGCTGTGGTGCGTTTTTCCGTCGAAAGTGACATTGGGCTTCCAACAGATACGGCTGCAGCCGTAAGCCAGGAAGGCCTGTTGGGCGGCAAGTACCTGCGCTTGTTGCCCGGCGGCATGCTGGAGACATTGGCAGACGGCGATGAGATTGAGGAGACCCAGGATGCGGTTGACCTCATCAGCCTGTTCGGCAAGTTTGCAACTGGTGACAGCAAGAATGAAGATTAGCCTGCAGCATATCGTGCTGGCGTCTCTTATCGGTCTTGGCGGCCACGGCGTGGCTGCCCAAAATACCAGCCAGGGCGCTTCCCAGGTTCCTATTCAGAAATCCAACCCAAGCACCACTCAGGAAAACGCGCTCGACGGCGCTGCGGCACATCCGGACAATGTGGCTCACAATGTCGTGGTGTTGCGCGCGCTGGACAAGATCACCGCCCGCATCACGGAAATCGAACTGCCCGTCGGCGAAGAGGCGCGTTTCGGCACTCTGGCCCTTAAGGCCCTCTACTGCCGGACACGGCCACCGATCGAACCGCCTGAGACGTTCGCCTACCTTGAAATTGACGATATCAAGCGCGATGACGAGCGCGAGCGCGTTTTCGAAGGCTGGATGGTTGCCTCCAGCCCGGCGCTCAATCCGCTGGAGCATTCGGTCTATGATGTCTGGGTAATCAACTGCAAGACGGTTGAGCCGTCTGTGGATGCGCCCAAGCCATAGAAATTGGCTGAATGGATCATCAGTGCAGCCTTGAGCATCGCCTGATATTCGCTGCGCGGCATTTCGCGTGCGCCAAACTGTTTCAAATGATCCGTGACGAACTGGGTATCCAGAAGCATGAAGCGCCCGGCCTTCAACCGCGCCACCAGATGCGCGAGCGCCACCTTGCTGGCGTCGGTTTCCGTATGGAACATGCTTTCACCAAAGAAGGCGCCACCAAGCGAGACGCCATACAGGCCGCCGACCAGCTCGCCTTCGCGCCAGCATTCCACTGAATGGGCGAAGCCGCGGTTATGGAGGTCGGTGTAGAGGTTCTCGATCCGCTCGCTGATCCAGGTGGTGTTGCGGCCGCGGGCAGGGCGGGCACAGGATTCAACGACTTTCTGGAAGGCTTCGTCCACCGTGACAGTGAAGCGGTCCTGCCGGATTACCTTGGCCAGTGATTTCGGGATATGGAAGTCGTCGAGCGGGATGATGCCGCGTTCGTCAGGGTCGACCCAGAAGAGCTCTTCATCGTCGCGGCTGTCGGCCATGGGAAATACGCCGGCGGCGTAGGCCTGCAGCAAAAGATTAGGGGTTATACTGTCGTGCGGCATAACCCCTAATATACTTTATTTTGCGTTGTGCTTTTCAAGAAATTTTTCCAGCCAGTGGATATCATAGTCTCCTTTCTGGAATTCCTCGTCGTCCATCAGCGCCTGATGGAGCGGAATGGTCGTCGTGACACCGTCGATGACATATTCCTCAAGCGAGCGGCGCAGCCGCAGCAGGCAGCCTTCGCGGGTGTAGCCGGATACGATCAGTTTCGCGACCATGCTGTCATAGTATGGCGGAATCTTGTAACCGGTATAAACCGCGCTGTCGCAGCGTACGTTCAGGCCGCCTGGCGGGTGATACTGGGTCACAACACCTGGGCTTGGCATGAAGGTGAACGGATGCTCGGCATTGATGCGGCATTCGATGGCGTGGCCAAAGAAACGCACCATGTCCTGGGTGTAGGAAAGCTTCTCGCCCGATGCCACGCGGATCTGTTCGCGCACGATATCGATCCCGGTGATCATCTCTGTCACAGGGTGTTCCACCTGAACCCGGGTGTTCATTTCGATGAAATAGAACTCGCCGTCTTCATAGAGGAACTCGATGGTGCCTGCGCCGCAATAGCCGAACTTGGCCATAGCGTTGGCAACGATACCGCCCATGCGCTCACGCGTTTCGCTGTCGATGACTGGCGAGGGCGCTTCTTCGAGCACTTTCTGGTGGCGGCGCTGCAGGCTGCAGTCGCGTTCCCCAAGGTGGATACAGTTCCCAAAGCTATCGCCGATCAACTGGAATTCGATATGCCGTGGCTTCAGCAGGAATTTTTCGATATAGACCGCGTCGTCGCCGAAAGCCGCCTTGGCTTCGGTGCGGCAGGTCTTCAGCTTGGTCGACAGTTCATCAGCCGAGCGCACAATCTGCATGCCGCGGCCACCACCACCAGCGGAGGCCTTGATGATCACGGGATAGCCGATCTCTTCACAGACACGCTTGGCTTCATCGTCGTCGGTGATACCGCCTTCTGAGCCGGGAACAACCGGGATACCCAGCTTTTTCACGGTTTCTTTGGCGGTGATCTTGTCACCCATCATGCGGATATGGTCCGCAGATGGCCCGATGAAGGCAATGCCGTGATCAGCAACGATGTCGGCGAAGTGCGCATTCTCTGACAGGAAGCCGTATCCTGGGTGGATCGCGTCGGCGCCTGTGATTTCCGCAGCCGAAATGATCGCCGGGATATTCAGGTAGCTATCGGTGGAAGAGGGCGGGCCGATACAAACGGATTCGTCAGCCAGGCGCACATGCATCGCGTCGGCGTCAGCCGTGGAGTGCACAGCGACCGTCTTGATGCCCATTTCGTGGCAGGCACGGTGAATCCTGAGCGCGATTTCGCCCCGGTTCGCAATAAGAACTTTTTTAATCATCAAAAGGTGTCCCTACTCGATGATGCAAAGTGGTTCACCGAACTCGACCGGCTGGGCGTCTGCAACCAGAATCTGTTTCACAGTCCCGGATTTCGGGGCCTTGATCTGGTTCATAACCTTCATGGCCTCGATGATCAGGATGGTGTCGCCTTCCTTGACGGCCGAGCCGACGGCGATGAACGGGTCCGCGCCAGGGCTTGGTGCCGTATAGGCAGTGCCAACCATGGGGCTAGGCACGGCGCCTGGGTGGTCCGCAGGGTTCGCAGCAGCAGGGGCTGGAGCTTCAGCCGCCGGTGCAGCAGCAGGCGCGGCGGCAGGCGCCGCCATCGGCGCAGGCGCAGCCATTTGAGGCGCAGCGTAATTGATGCTGGAAGGCACTTCGCGCGCAACGCGCACGCGGAAATCTTCTTCTTCCACTTCGATTTCAGACAGAGTGGATTTGTCGAGAAGTTCGGCGAGCTCGCGAACGAGCTCTTTATATTCTTTGATTTTAGACATGTAAGTAGCCTTTAACCCCTGGTCATTAATTGACGCGCAGCATACTCGCAAATGCGTCAATCGCAAGCACATATCCGGTCGCGCCAAAACCGCAAATCACCCCGGCGGCCTGGTCGGACACGAAAGAGTGGTGGCGGAATTCCTCCCGCGCGAAAACGTTGGACAAGTGCACTTCAATAACTGGTGTGTTGATAGCAGCGATTGCGTCCCGGATTGCAACGGAAGTATGGGTATAGGCAGCGGCGTTTAGTATGATGCCGTCGGCGCCTTCCCCCGCTTCCTGAATCCAGTCTACAAGAGTGCCTTCGTGGTTGGTCTGCCGGAAGTCCACATTCAGATCGTGTTTCCGCCCGTGGTCTTTGACCATGGAACCGATTTCCGGCAGCGTCAAACTGCCATAGGTTTCCGGCTCGCGGCTTCCCAACAGGTTAAGATTGGGGCCATTGAGGACCATGATCAGTTTTTGTGGCGCTTCAGTCATAATCGAATCCAAATGTTTCGACAGATCGCTTGATGCCCCCTATATAATGCCATAAGCATGGCATGCAAAGCCGCTTCGGTATTTTTTTGCGGAATTTCAATTTGCGCGTAAAGGTTTGGCAGTTCTGATGCAAATTACAGTGAATGGGGAATTGAAGTCGCTTGAGGCGCCCGCGCGCCTTGATGCTTTCCTTGAAGGGCTGGGTCTGGACCCCACAAAGGTTGCCGTTGAGCGCAACCTGGAGATCGTTCCCAAATCGACATTTGCCGACGTGACGCTCGAGGACGGCGACAAGTTAGAGATCGTACATTTTATTGGCGGAGGACTGGAAACAGTGACGCACGAGAGTAAAGACACATGGACGCTTGCGGGCCAACAGTATAGCTCGCGCCTGATTGTAGGTACCGGCAAATACAAGGATTTCGAAGAAACAGCCAAGGCGGTTGAAGCTTCTGGCGCCGAAATCGTGACCGTGGCCGTGCGCCGGGTGAATGTGTCGGACCCGAACCAGCCAATGCTGGTGGATTATCTGGACCCGAAAAAAATCACATACCTGCCGAACACTGCGGGCTGTTTTGATGCACAGTCTGCGCTTCGGACGCTGCGGCTCGCGCGGGAGGCCGGCGGTTGGGACCTGGTGAAACTTGAAGTGCTCGGTGACCAGAAAACACTCTATCCGAACATGCAGGAGACCTTCATTGCCGCTGAAGAGCTGATCCGCGACGGCTTCAAAGTGATGGTTTACTGCGCTGATGACCCGATCGCCGCCAAGAAGCTCGAAGATATGGGCTGCGTGGCGATCATGCCGCTTGGCGCGCCAATCGGCTCTGGCCTTGGCATCCAGAACCCGGTCCAGATCAGGCTTATGATCGAGCAGGCGAATGTGCCAGTGCTTGTGGACGCAGGCGTGGGCACAGCTTCTGACGCCGCTGTGGCTATGGAACTGGGCTGTGACGGCGTCCTGATGAACACCGCCATCGCCGAAGCCAAAGACCCGATCAAGATGGCGCAGGCCATGAAGCTAGCGGTTGAAAGCGGGCGGCTTGCCTATCACGCGGGCCGGATGCCGAAGAAGCGCTACGCAGACCCAAGCTCACCGCTTTCGGGCCTGATTTAGGGTGCAGGAACCAGGATATGAAAAAGGCCGCATTTAGCGGCCTTTTTTTGTTTGGTATAGGAGGCTTTGGGCCTAGTTGCCTGCGGCACCAGCCTTGGCTTCCCGAGCGCGGGAGACGGCCTCTGCGAGCCGGTTATAGCCTTCTGCACCAACAATAATGTCGTCGGCAATGATATAGCCGGGCGTACCATCGAATCCGATGTCCTGGCCAATCGCAAGGCTGTTTTTCACATTCTTTTCAATCAGCTTGTCCTGCATGTCGGCCTTCAGTTGGTCGACATTCAGGCCAACGGTTGCGGCGATATCATAGATGCGGTCTTCTGTCAGCTGCACGCTGTCGGCCATCACAGCAATGTGGAATTCCTCGAATTTGCCCTGTTTGTGGGCTGCCAGTGCGGCTTTTGCAGCGAGGAACGACACAGGCGACTGGCCTGGGCGGTCCAGGATCGGATACTGGCGCGGCACCAGGCGGATATTACCGTCATCCTGGACCAGCTTCATCACCGAAGGGAAATGGCGGCGACAGAAGCCGCAACGGTAGTCGAAGAATTCAACGATGGTCACGTCGCCGTTCGGGTTGCCAAGCACGGGCGCGCCTTCCTCATTTTCAAGGAACTCGCGGTACATCTTGACCGCAGGCAGCATCTGGGAGACCAACTGGCGACGTTGCAGTTCGCGGATCGCCTTGACGACAATTTCCGGGTTTTCCATCAGGTAGTCTTCAAGAACACGTTCGATCTTGGCTCGCTCGGCGGGGTCGATGTCTGTGTCCTGGGCCTGAACGCCAAAAGTGCCCGCGAGGGGCAGGGTGGCGGCCAGAGCAACCGCAAACGGGGTAATCTTCACTGAGTTATATCCTGTTGGTGGGTGGCAACACGCCGACGGCGCTGTTGCTGTTGTTGTTGTTTTCTGAATTTTTCGGCAGCTTCCTCAGAGACATAAAGGATGTCCTGCGCACGAAGCCATTCGGGTGTGCCGGTCTTGAAGCCTTCGAGGGCACGTTGGGCATGCATCACAGCCATCATGGGGTTGCCGCCAGAATAGAAGCGCTCTGCCGTGGCCAGGCTGGCTTCGGCGTCGCGGCCCATCCAGCTGTATGCTTTCGCCAGATTGAACCAGGCGAAGCTGTTGCCACGGTCTTCCCGTGTGGCGGCCTCTAGAATAGGGATCGCGCGGTCCATGAGGGCCTTGTCTTCAAGCGATACCATTGCCTGGCCAAGCGCAGTGGCGATAAGGGGCTCATGCGGCGCCAAATCGACAGCTTTCTGGAAGACAGGGAGGCTGTCGCGTACCCGGCCATTCTCGAACAGGATCTGACCCATGATTTCATAGAAATAAGGGTTGCCCGGCTCAGCTTCCACAAGGGCGCGGGCTTCGCCAAGCGCCAGGTCCCACTCTAGCGATTTATGATAGGCATAGACCCGGGCATAACGGGCAGGGATGCTTGTATCGCTTGGTGGATATTTCCTCAACGTCTGGCGCGGATCATAGAGATAGCCCAGCAGCTTGGCTTTCAGGCGCTGGAACTTTTGCTCAAGAACTGGGTTTGCGGGCTCTTTGAAATGCGGGTTTTTTTCAACCGCTTCCTGCAGCTGCAGGATACGCGTACGGTTCAGCGGGTGTGACCGTACATAAGGGTCCTGCCGGACTTGGGCCAGGATTTCCTGGTCGCGCAGCTTGTCGAAGAAGCGGATCATGCCATCGCCGGAGATGCCCGATTCTTCCAGATAGCGCGCGCCTGCAAGGTCCGCTTCGCTTTCCTGGCCCCGGCTGTAGGCCAGAAACTGGCCCTGTGCCATGCTTTGGCCAGCCATCATGATGCCCATACCGGCGTCCGCGCCGCCAGCAAGGATAGCAGCGGCACCAAGAACCATGGACAGGATCGATGTTGTACCGGCGTTGGCGTAAGCTTCACCGGTTCTGACCCGGTGGCCACAGGCAATATGGCAAGTTTCGTGGGCAATCACGCCAAGGAATTCGGTGACATCGTCCGCTTCAAGAATCAGTCCGGAATGGATGAAGATATTCTGTCCGCCGGTAACGAAGGCGTTGATGGAGTTTTCATGGAGGAGATACATGTGCACGGACGCTGGTGTCAGGCCCGCTGCACGGAAGATAGGATCAGACGCTTCATGAAGGAACGCCTCGGTTTCCGCATCCCTCAGGATCGACTGCGCGCGGGCAGGCGACAGGGGGAAAGCCAGCAGGAAAACTGCAAGGGCGATGAAATGCTTTGTGAAACGTCGCAACAAAAGTCTCCAAGTTTCCGACCACGCTATGGGGTGGCGGCTTAATCGTCAATGAACATCCACTGACAACACCGTGAGCATCCCGACCTGTATCTTGGCGATATATATGACAAAGGCGGCGAAGGTATGACCTCGCCGCCTTTGTTGAAACTTTCAAGTCTTAGCCGAACGTACGTTGCCACCAACCTTTACGTTTCGGACCGCCTTCATCCTCTGCGGGAGCAGCGCTGACTGCCTGGTCGCTACCGTCGGACGATACAGAAATTGACTGTACAGGCTTGTCCTCAGGCTTTGGGGCAGGCTTGGCTTTCGCTGCGGGCTTCGCCCGTGCTGGTTTCGCCGGCGCGTCTGCCGTTGCATCTGGCTTCGCCTCAACTTTGGCGTCAGCTTGGGCTTCTGCCTTGCTGTCAGCCTTTGGGGCAGCCTTGCGCGTGCGGCGCTTTGGCTTTTCTTCAGCGGCAGCTTCCGCTTCCGGCTTGGCGTCAGCATCAGCCGCAGGGGCTTTGGCGTCTGCTTTTGGCGCAGCCTTGCGCGTGCGGCGCTTGGGCTTTTCTGCCTCTGCAGCGTCCACTTCCGGCTTGGCTTCAGCGGCAGCCTCAGGGGCTTCTGCGTCAGCTTTCTTGCGGGTGCGAGTGCGGCGCTTCGGCTTTTCCTCAGTGGTAGCTTCAGCGGCGGCTTCCGCTTCCGGCTTGGCGTCAGCATCAGCCGCAGGGGCCTCTACGTCTGCTTTTTTGCGCGTGCGTGTGCGGCGCTTCGGTTTGTCCTCAGTGGCTGCTTCAGTGGCAGCTTCCGCTTCCGGCTTGGTTTCAGCGGCAGCCTCAGGGGCTTCTGCGTCAACTTTCTTGCGAGCACGGGTGCGGCGCTTCGGCTTTTCTTCCGTCTTTGCTTCAGCAGTATCAGCAGTGGCTTCCGCCGCTGCGGCAGGTTGAGCCTCTTCGGTACCTTCAGCAGCTGCCGGCGCTTCGTCGCCTTCAGCGCCAGCTGGCCGATCATCACGGCCCCGGCGACGGCGGCCACCACGGCTGCCGCGGCGGCGACGTGGCTTGCCGTCACGGTTTTCGTCGTTCTGCTCGTCGTCAGCACGCTGCTCTTCAGCTGGCTCACCATCTTCGGAAGCCTCGCCGCCCTGCGTCTGTGCGTCCATTTCCTGGCCGTCCTGGGCGCGATCACCCCGGCGCCGGCGACGACGACGACGACGCTTGCGGCGCGGCTTGTCATCTTCTGAACGCTCTTCGTCCTGAACAGGCTGAACGCGCGCGGGTTCAGGTTTGGCTTCGGCCTCTAGCATCATGCTTTCAGCGGTAACCGCTGTGTCTGCAGGGGCTTCTGTCTTGGAGCCAGGCGTAATGGCTTCGCGGGTGATTTCGGTTTCCGATGCGCCAAAGGATGGCGAGGCGGTGACTTCAATGGTGAAATCGTAGCGTGACTCAAGTTCCGTCAGCATGCTGCGCTTCTTGTTCAGCAGGTAGATGGACACTTCAGGGCTCGCGGTGACGCGAACGATCGAGCTGCGGCCGCGGATGCCTTCTTCCTCAAGCTGGCGTAGTACCATGAGCGACGCGGATTCAACCGAGCGCACAATACCGGTGCCTGAGCAGTGCGGGCATGTTTCCATGCTGACTTCCAGGAGGTTCGGACGCAGGCGCTGGCGCGACATCTCCATCAGGCCGAAGCTTGAGATGCGGCCCACCTGGATGCGCGCACGGTCAGACTTCAGCACGTCTTTCATACGGCGCTCGACAGAGCGGTTGTTGTTGCGCTCTTCCATGTCGATAAAGTCGATCACCACAAGGCCAGCCATGTCGCGCAGGCGAAGCTGGCGTGCAACTTCCTCTGCCGCTTCAAGGTTGGTCTTGAGGGCGGTTTCTTCAATATTGTGTTCGCGCGTGGACCGACCGGAGTTGACGTCGATCGAAATCAGCGCTTCGGTCGGGTTGATCACGATATAGCCGCCGGACTTCAGCTGCACCACAGGCTGGAACATGGCCTCCAGGTGGTTTTCCACCTGATAGCGGTGAAACAGCGGAATGTGGTCCTTATAGTGCTGAACCTTCTTGGCATGGCTTGGCATCAGGAGCTTCATGAAGTCCTTGGCTGCGCGGTAGCCTTCTTCGCCTTCCACCAGAATCTCGTCCACCTCACGGGTATAGAGATCGCGGATGGTGCGCTTGATCAGGTTTCCTTCCTCGTAAACGAGGGTAGGGGCCACCGATTCGAGTGTCTTTTCGCGGATACCATTCCACAGGCGCATCATATATTCATAGTCGCGCTTGATTTCGGTCTTGGTGCGCTTCATGCCCGCGGTGCGAACGATCAGGCCCATTTCTTCTGGCACCTCGAGATCCGAAATCATCTTCTTCAGACGCTTGCGGTCGGTGGCAGAGGAAATCTTGCGGCTGATACCGCCAGAATGGGTCGAGTTCGGCATCAGCACGCAGTAGCGGCCAGCCAGTGACAGGTAAGTGGTCAGGGCAGCGCCCTTATTGCCACGCTCTTCCTTCACAACCTGAACGAGGAGCACCTGGCGGCGCTTGATCACTTCCTGGATATTGTATTTGCGCTTGAGCGCCTTCAGGCCACGGCGGCGCGCCGCAGCTTCTTCGATTTCGGCGTCTTTTTCCTCATCGTCACCATGCTGGATTTCGGTCTCTTCGCCGTCTTCGTTAGCCTCACCGTCTTTCGCAGCGACAACAGCGTCTTCCGGCTCGAACTCTTCCGCAACAGCTTGCGTTTCTTCGGCCAGGATCTGCTCGCGGTCTTCAACCGGGATCTGGTAATAGTCTGGGTGGATTTCGCTGAAGGCGAGGAAGCCATGGCGATTGCCGCCATATTCAACAAAAGCAGCCTGCAGGGAAGGCTCGACGCGGGTTACGCGTGCAAGATAGATATTCCCTTTAAGTTGACGTCTTGTTGCTGATTCGTAGTCAAATTCCTCTACGCGGCTACCTTTAATAACTGTAACGCGTGTCTCCTCTGGGTGACGCGCGTCGATAAGCATTCTTGTCGACATATAATTGTTCTCCGGACTGGCTGCCGCGCAGGCACGCCCTCTTTAAGAAGGGGGGCGCAGGCAGGGTCCAATGGGTATGATTTTACTGTAGGAGTGGAGTAGGCAGTCCCCGGACAGGTGTCGACCAAAGCAAAACGCCGCCGCGCACCCAAGGGTGTACGACGTGAAAATGTTGTTTTCGATGCGCAAAGCCAGTTGGCCATTGCCGGTTCATGTCCTTGTTTGGCCTTGGGTCCGATGGCGATCTCTATTGAAAGAGTGAGACCACGAGAGCGTTCCTTCAAGGCCGCGACCTGCCGCAAAGATGCGGCCGATCGATAAACTCGCATGGCTAAAATAGTGAAAGCGGGCATGCTTTACAATCGAAATTGTTCCATCCCGGCAATAAAACTGTATAAGCAGAGGGCGAGGGATGGGATTTGTTTCTCTTGAGCGATTAAGCCGTTATTCATACTATGATGAACATAGTCACTGTTAGTTGAGCTGTTTTTCGGGGAAGAGTGTGGTTTTGCGTCGCCTACAGTTGCTGTTTCTGGTCCTGAGCTGTGTGCTCGGCGGGAGCGGTACTCTTTTAGCAAAAGATATCGACATTTCCGGTATCCGGTTCGGTCAAAACGGCAATGTAACCCGTTTTGTCCTGGATGTATCCGAGAAAGCCGACCCCAGCATCTTCCTGCTTGCTGACCCCTACAGGGTTGTTATCGATCTGCCTGAGGCTGATTGGCGCGCCAGCGACAAGGTGTCAAGCACCGGTGCTATCGATGGCTTCCGGCACGGCCTGTTCGCCCCGGGCATTTACCGTATTGTCCTGGACCTGAAAGGTCCGGCTGTGGTCAAGGATTCATTCCATCTTGCGCCCAAGGGCGGCTATGGCCACCGCCTGGTGATCGACCTTGAAACCGCCACCAGGACCCAGTTCCTGGCTGCGGTAAAGGATAGCAAGCAATCACGCCCGGTCATGGTATCGAAGGCCACGCCCGATGTGGTCAGCCCCCGACGCACCGTGACGGGCAAGCGGATTATTGTCGTCGACGCGGGCCATGGCGGCCCAGACCCGGGCAACCTGGGTGTTATCGGCGTGCATGAGAAAGTTATTGTCCTGGCTATTGCCCGCGCGGTACGTGACGAGCTTGTCAGCACGGGGCGCTACGACGTGCGCATGACGCGCGACCGGGACATTTTCTGGCCGGTGCGCGAGCGCTTCCGCATTGCTCGCCGACATGGCGCAGACCTCTTCATTAGTATCCATGCGGATTCCATCAGCAAGCCCAACGTCTCCGGCGCCAGTGTTTACAATCTGTCTGAAACCGCGTCAGACAAGGAAGCAGCCCGGCTGGCGGCACGTGAGAACAAGTCTGACGTTATTGCGGGCGTGAACCTTGACCAGGCGGATGATGAGGTGTCGTCGATCCTGATTGACCTAGCACAGCGCGAGACGATGAATTTCTCAGCCCAATTTGCGGCGATTCTTGTGTCCGAACTGGAGCGCGATGTGCCGATGTTGAAACGCGGCCACCGGTTCGCCAACCTGGGCGTGCTGAAGGCGCCTGACGTGCCCTCGGTCCTTCTGGAAGCTGGCTACCTGACAAACAAGCAGAACGCCCGTTTCCTCAACAGTCGAGATGGCCAGCGCCGCATTGCGAAGGCTGTGCGCCGGGCTATCGACCGCTATTTCGAACAAATGGTAGCGCTGGGCCGCTAATTGCCTTATCCGCGTCACATTCTGTTGCCATCTATGGCATGGGACAATTTATGCATTTTGCCTGCCTGCTACAGGTGCTTGAGATACAATGGCTGACACAGACAAGAAACAGAAGGATACACCGGCAAAGGTCGCGCAGAAGGTCAAGAAACCGCTGTGGCGCCGCTTGCTGAAGTATGGCCTGATCTTGGGTGCGGTCGGTACCGTGTCCGTTGGCGTGCTGATCGTCTGGGCGATCATCTATTTTGGTCGCGACCTGCCGGATTATCGCAAGCTGGCGCAATATGAGCCTGCCGTGATGACGCGCGTTCACGCCGGTGACGGCAGCCTGCTTACGGAATATGCCAGCAAACCAAGGGTCTTCGTGCCGATCAACGCGGTACCAGACCAGCTGATCCACGCTTTCATGTCCGCTGAGGACAAGAATTTTTATGAGCACAATGGCCTGGACTACATGGGCATGGTGCGCGGTAACATCCGGAACATCGCGAATGTCATCCAGGGACGCCCCTTGCAGGGTGGCTCCACGATCACGCAGCAGGTGGCGCGGACCTTCCTTTTGACGCTGGACCAGAAGCTGGACCGCAAGATCAAGGAAATGATCCTGACGCTCAGGATCGAACGCGCCTTTTCGAAGGACCATATCCTTGAGCTTTACCTCAATGAAATCAACTTCGGGAACCGGTCGTACGGTGTGGCCGCTGCCGCGCAGAACTATTTCAACAAGGCGCTGAATGAGCTGACGATCTCGCAGATGGCCTTTTTGGCCGCGCTGCCAAAAGCACCGCACAATTATCATCCCGTACGCCACAAGGAACGGGCGATCGGGCGCCGGAACTGGGTTCTGTCTCGCATGAACCTGCTTGGTTACATAACGGATGAGGAATACCAGGAAGCCCTCAAGGAAGACCTTGTGATGGCGACGGAGAGCGATCAGGCCCGCTTTGAGGCGGCGCATTTTGAGGAAGAAGTCCGCCGCCGGGTGGGCCGCATGTACGGTACCAAGCAGCTTTATGAAGGGGGCTTGTCAGTGCGTACGTCACTGGAACCCCGCCTGCAGGCTATTGCCGAACGGACGCTGAGGGACGGTCTGGTGGCCTATGATCGCCGCCATGGCTGGCGCGGGCCGATCAGTAACATCGTGATCAACGACGCCTGGGTCAAATCGCTGAAGGGCGTCAACAAGCCCCTGGGGTATCAGGAATGGCAGCTTGCCGCCGTGCAGGAAGTGCGCGCTGACGGCGCTGTAATCGGGCTCAAGGATGGCAGCTTCGGCTTTATCCCCTTCAAGGAGATCGAATGGGCCCGCGCCTGGCGCGAAGGGGAAACCCTGGGCCCAAGCGTGAAAGACCCAGCACAGGTGCTGAGCGTCGGCAACGTGATAGCGGTTGAAAAAATCAAGGGTGACGCTGTTGCCCTCACAACTTTCTTCCGTGAAGACGGACAGCCGGTTGGTGATGTAGCGCCCTATGCCCTCAGGCAAATTCCGGCCATTGAAGGCGCGCTTGTGGCCATGGACCCCCATACAGGCCGTGTGCTTGCCATGGTGGGCGGCTTCGACTATGACGCCAGCCAATATAACCGGGCCGTCCAGGCCGAACGCCAGCCGGGTTCCGCCTTCAAGCCGTTTGTCTATGCCGCTGCGCTCGACAATGGGTTTACCCCGGCGAGCCTTGTGCTTGACGCACCATTTGTGATCGACCAGGGCGACGGGCAGGGCAAATGGAAACCCAGGAACAGCTCCAACAAATTCTATGGCCCCAGTACGCTTCGGTTCGGTATCGAGAAATCCAAGAACCTGATGACCATCCGGCTGGCGCAGCACCTGGGGATGCCCACGGTGTTGAAATATGCGGACAAGTTCGGTATTGGCGAAAATATGGAGCCGACGCTGGCGTCTTCCCTTGGTGCTTCGGAAGTGACACTGCTGGACCTGACGGGCGCATACAGCATGCTGGTGAACGGCGGCAAGAAAATCACGCCTTCCTTGATTGACCGGATTCAGGACCGCCGTGGCCGCACCATCTACAAGCATGACGAACGCGAATGCGTGGAATGCACCATTCGCTGGGACCAGACGACCCACGAGCCAGCCATTCCAGATGACCGGGAGCAGATCCTCGATCCGCTGACCGCTTATCAGGTTGTATCGATGCTCGAGGGCGTCGTCCAGAACGGGACTGGTCGTAAGATCCGCGTTCTTGGCAAGCCGCTTGCGGGCAAGACCGGTACCACCAACGATTCCACTGACGCCTGGTTTGTTGGCTTTTCCGCGGACCTGGCAGTGGGTGTGTTTACCGGGTTTGATCGGCCGCGTTCCCTTGGGCGATTCGAGGAAGGTTCAAGCGTTGCGGTGCCGATTTTCCGTGATTTCATGCGCGATGCCCTAAAGAGCGAACCCGGCGTGCCGTTCCGGATGCCTCCGGGTATCCGTCTCGTACGCGTGGACGCCAAAACAGGCCAACCTGCGACCCTGGACGACAAGGATGTGATCCTTGAGGCCTTCAAGCCAGGCACCGAGCCACGTGTCGGTCAGTATGCGGTACTTGACGGCTCGCTTGAAACCGGTAAAACCAAAAGCACAATTCGCAAGGGCACTGGCGGCATCTACTGATCCCGCTTTCGCCCGGGATGATTTAAGTAACGAAGGAAGTATTTATGCGCGCGGAAGCTCAGGCAACCGTCGACCAACTCCAGCAGTCAATGGCACTGCTGAGGAGGCATCTTTGACTGGGATCGGGCTTTACTCAGGCTGGAAGAGCTGAATGCATTAGCCGAAGACCCCGATCTTTGGAACGATCCCCAGAATGCACAGAAACTGATGCGCGAGCGTACCAAGCTCGACGACGCCATCAAGGCCGTGCAGGAGATTGAAACCGATCTCGCCGACACGCTGGAAATCCTTGAACTCGCTGAGCTCGAGGGCGACGGCGACATGGAAACGGAAGCGGAAGAGCAGATCAAGGGCCTTGCCGAAAAAGCCAAGGACGCTGAACTGAAGGCGCTTTTGTCAGGCGAAGCAGACGGCAACGACACCTACGTGGAGATCCATTCAGGCGCCGGCGGCACAGAAAGCCAGGACTGGGCGTCCATGCTGCACCGCATGTATATGCGCTGGGCCGAAAAGCGCGGCTTCAAGGTGGAAACCGTTCAATATATGCCGGGCGAAGAGGCGGGTATCAAATCCGCCACGCTTCAGATCAAGGGCGAGGATGCCTATGGCTGGCTGAAGACGGAATCCGGTGTGCACCGCCTGGTGAGGATTTCGCCCTATGACAGTAACGCGCGGCGGCACACCAGCTTTGCGTCTGTATGGGTTTACCCGGTGATCGACGACAGTATCGAGATTGATATCAACGAAGGTGACCTGAAGGTCGATACCTATCGGGCGTCTGGCGCGGGCGGGCAGCACGTGAACACGACCGATAGTGCGGTGCGGATCACGCACCAGCCCTCAGGTATTGTGGTGCAGTGCCAGGCCGAACGGTCCCAGCACAAGAACCGTGCGGCCGCCATGAGCATGCTGAAGGCAAGGCTCTATGAAGCCGAGTTGAGGCGCCGCGAAGAAGAAGCCAACGCGATCAATGCTTCCAAGACGGAAATCGGTTGGGGCCATCAGATCCGTTCCTATGTGATGCAGCCGTACCAGATGGTGAAGGACCTTCGTACGGGCGAAGAATCTGGCCAGCCAGACAAGGTGCTGGACGGTGACCTGGACCGCTTCATGGCTGCGGCCCTTGCCGCACGGGTGCACGGCACAGATGCCGAAGTCGCGGACATCGACTAAGAAGCTGGTCTGTGGCCGGCAAAGAGAAAAGGCGCCCGGTGAGGCGCCTTTTTGTTTAGTTCTACCGATTGCGGAGCGGGGCAATACCCATCCAGATATACCAGGCTATCAGCCCGATTCCGAATATGGCGCCTAGATCCTTCAGGGGCGGAATGGTGGTCAGCAAGCCCGACAGGCCAACAATAATACCGAGATAATGCAAGGGGGCCGATAACTCGCGGGACCTAAGGCCTGCAATGCTCAAGAGCGTGACCCACAAGCCACCGATAATTTCGTTGCCGCCGCCCAGGCCATCGACAACAAAGCTGAGTGTCACCCAGGCTGCACCTGCGGCCTCCGGATCGGTGGCGTGAAGCCGGGTCACAACGCCTGTGCCGATATTGGCCACCATGCCGCAGGCGATAATCACTGTGGCCCACATCAGTCCGAAAGCTGTTGCTGTTTTCATCAAGGCGGGTGCCTTCGCGCCAAGCCGTTCGTGAAGCGCCAATGCCTGGACCAGCAGAAAGATGCCGAAAACCACATAGATGGTCAGGTTCCAGACGTACATAAGCGTCTTGTTGTCGACAAGAAACGCAACATTCTGGGCAGGATCAACGCTCATGCTGCCATAGTTTGCCGGTCCAAGCAGGGTAAAATAGAACCAAAAGCCGATCATGAAGGTAACGGCCTGGATAAGGGAAGCGACGCCTCCCCATCGGGTGAAGCTGTTCATAAAATTCCTCGCGTCTGTTTCGCCCTGGCGTTTCTGGTGCCGGGTGCACTTTTCTTATGCGCCGCTTGTGCGGATACAGCCATAAGAGGCCAATCTCGGTCTTTATGCAATCCTGGATGTGAAAAAAGCCGCGCTGGGATGTCCCCGGCGCGGCTTTGAAACTGCTTTTATTGGCCCGCTTATTCGGCGGCAGGCTTGGCCTTGACGAAAGAAGGCGTCTCCGCGGTTTCGTCTTTGGCTGCAGCCACAGGCGCGGCCTTGGTCTCATTCGGATTGCTGGAATGTGCGAACCGGCCGGTCAGCTTGGCGCCCGCTTCCACGGACAGGCTTTCATGCACAACATCGCCTTCGACGATGGCGCTTTTCTCAAGCCGGACGGACCGGGCGCGAATTTCGCCCTTCACAGTACCGCGGATGGTGACATTGTCTGCGGAAATCGTGCCTTTGACAGCGCCGGTTTCACCCATAACAAGACCGCCACAGGAAACATCACCCGTAATGCTGCCGTCAAGCTGAAGCTCGCCGCTCGTGCGGACATTGCCGTCAATCTGAACGTCGGAGGCGATGAGGGAAGGGGTGGTCGCCGCACCCGAACGGGGCGCTGGCGCGTTATTGCTGACTGGTTTCTTCATTTCTTCCTTGGATTTCGAGAACATCGTTTGCTGCTTTCATAAAAGGCATTGGGTCGCGTACTTCTCCGTCGAACCAGACTTCATAGTGAACGTGCGTATCGGTTGCCCGTCCTGTCTTGCCCATGTCTCCCACGCGTTGACCCAAAACTACCTCGTCTCCCTTTTTGACCCGAACCTGGCGCATATGGCCATAGCGTGTCCTGAAGCCGTTGCCATGGTCGATTTCGACCATATTCCCATAGGGGCCATACCATCCGGCATGGACAACAGTACCTGGCGCCGTGGCATTGATGGCCGTTCCTGGCCAACCTGCCAGATCCAGGCCTGAATGCCTTGCCCAGGTTTTCTTCAGCGGGTCCTTGCGTCGACCGAACTTGCTGGAGAGATAATATTTCTCCGCTGGTTCGCCAACAGGGACACTATTGAGCACCAATGTGACCATCTCAAGGCGCTGGCGGGTGTTAATCAGGCGAAGAAAGGTGTCCTGATCATTCTCGTGGAATACAGGCTGAACGTCCTGTTCCGGAACGTAAGGGCCGCCCATGGCTGTGACCATGGTTTCGGCTTTTTCGAGAAGTTTGCTGTTATCCAGCTTTGTCGGTTCGAGCACTTTATCGATCCGTGCAATCTGGGCTTCGGCGTCATTCAGAAGTGCACTCGCCAGATACTGTTGGCGGTGCTGCATCTTCTCAAGCCGTGACAATAGGTTCTTGCGGCGGTCGTTATTCGACAGGATTGCGGCCTGTGCTGTGCCGGCACCAAGGATTTCAGCAAGGAATCCTGGTTTTTCATCGGCTTTCATGGATGTTGTGTTGCTTGCTGCGCCATGAGGCTGGGCTTCAGGCTCGGTGCTCGCGGGCACGGGCTGATCAGTCTTGTCCACGCCGACCATTTCTTCCAGTAGGCGCTGGCGGGTTTCAAGCTGCTCTGCCTTGCGCTCGACTTCCATCTCGAGCGCGGAAAAATCATTCGACAGGGATTCATACTGGGCAGACATGGTGGTGATGGTGCGGTTCTTGGCTTCAAGAACCCGGTCCCGCGTCAGGTAATGATACGAGGTCACAGACCCCCAAATCAGCGCGCCGGTCAGTGCGGTTGACGCGGCCATCTGGGTATAGCTACCGATCGTAACAAAGCGAACGCGGCCTTCGCTGCGCAAAAACAGCTGGCGCTCCGGAAAATATCTTTGCCGGAAGATCTGGAATTTCTCTAATAAAGTCAGATCGTTACTCAAGTACCATCCACGCTATGCGCGTCCTCACCCTGTTCGTCCCCGTTTGACGTCATCCCTCTATAAAGGCATGCATCAAGCTAATAAAGTTATAATTTATAGTAGTTTTTTTCCATTCCACCGAATTTCGGGCCGATGGTCAAGCTTATTGTCCTTCTGAAAGGAGGTCGGCGAGAGGTTCATAGAAAGAGCAGGGCATGCCTGCGCGGTTGCGGGCGGGCTTGTTGAATGGGGGCTTCAGTGAACCACTGAAATATTCACTGACCAGTTCCTGGAACCACGCCTTGTCGTCCAGGCCGCCTTGCTTTGCCAGATGCTTGAACCAACGGGTCCCGGCGCTGACATGGCCGATTTCTTCTTCATAGATGGTCTGCAACACGTCGGCCGACGTCGCGTCGCCCGAGCGCTTGAACTGCTCGATCATCTTTGGTGTCACGTCGAGACCGCGAGCCTCAAGCACCATGGGCACAATAGCGAGCCGGGCGGGCAGGCTGTCCTTGGTGTCCATGGCTGTTTGCCATAGGCCGTCATGAGCGGGCAGGTCACCATAGTAGCAGTCCAGCGCCTTCAGGCGTGCCTGCAAGAGCGAAAAGTGGCGGGCTTCATCATCGCCGACCTGGACCCAGTCGTCAGTAAAGGTCTTGGGCATGAGGTCACCGAAACGGGCGACCAGATCAAAGGCCAGATCGATGGCATTCAGTTCAATGTGGGCGATAGCATGCAAAAGCGCACGACGGTTGCCTTCCGTGCCGCCTTTGCGCCGTTTGGGCATGTCGGCGGGCATCATCAAGACGGGCTTTTCCGGTCTGGCAGGGCGAAGCGGCGGTTTCACGGTAAAGCCGAAATCAAGCCGGCCGCCACGCCACTGCGCTGCGACGAGCCGGGCCATCTCGGCCTTTTCCCGCGGCCTTGCAGTCTCAAGGACTGCCACCGCGGCTTCACTGATGTTTTTCCATTCTTCAGCCATAAGCGCGACTAAAGCCCTTTCACGGCCTCGAGCACCGCTTCAGCGTGCCCCTTGACCTTCACTTTGTGCCAGACGTGGCGGATAATCCCTTCTCCATCGATCAGGAAGGTTGCGCGTTCGATACCCATATATTCGCGGCCATAAAGCTTTTTCTGCACCCACACGCCATAGTCTTCGATGGTTTTGCCGTCTTCGTCCGACAACAGGCGCACTTTCAGCTCGGACTTGGCGATAAAGTTGTCATGACGCCGCACGCTATCCTTTGACATCCCAAGCACCACTGCGCCAGCGGCTTCAAAGTCGCCAATAAGCGCTGTAAAATCCTTGGCTTCGGTGGTGCAGCCCGGTGTGCTGTCCTTCGGGTAGAAATAAAGCACCACATTCTTGCCCTTGAAGTCGCTCAGCGAAAGGGTCTCACCGCCGTCAGCAGGCAAGGTAAAGGCAGGGGCTTTGTCTCCAACGTCAACGCTCACGGTATGTCCTCCAGTTATTCTTGTTGCTGCAGTTCAGCTATTATCCGCAGCCGGTAAGGCATTCGCCGGTTCCTCTATCACAGATTGGAACAGGCTGTATATGTCTGATTGTCTACGTACCAGCTCAGCCCGCATATCGCTGAAGCTTGCCATTCCTGTGGCGCGGCACAGGGTTGATCTTAGCGCCCTGGGGATGGCGTCGTCAGAGGCTGGACTTCCACCCAGGCACAGCCGCAAGAGGCTTTGGACCTGCTGCATATATTCGTGTCCGCCATGGAGAATATCCGCCTGGTCCCGTGTTAGGGCGCCGGCGGACGCCAGCCGTGTGATGCTCTCGTCAAGCTGCGGGTGGAAGATGTCTTTCACCCGGTGGCCTTCCTTCAGCATCAGATACTGGCAGATAAACTCCATGTCCACGAGGCCCCCGCGGGTGTGCTTGATTGCCCACGGGTTTTCCGTGCCAAACTGAGCGAACAGCTTGCCTCGCATGTCGTGGACCGCACGCAGCAGGGCATCGGGGTCGCGTGGGGCCGTAAGCACAGAGACAATGGTGCTGACAAGTGCATCTCGCATGCTATCAGGCGCCAGGATCACACGGGCGCGGGTCAGCGCCATATGTTCCCATGCCCAGGCGGCGCTGGTGTAATAGTCGGCGAAAGTCTTCAGTGTAACAACCAGAGGCCCCTGGCTACCGGAAGGCCTGAGCCGGGTGTCCACTTCATAAAGCCGTCCTTCAGGGGTTAGGGCGGTGATAGCCGTAATGATATGCTGGCCAAGCCGGGAGAAATACTGGCTTGGCATCAATGGCTTATCGCCATCTGACAGGCTGTCCATATCCCCCACATGGTAGAGGAAGACGATATCCAGGTCAGACGTGTGTGTCAGTTCGCCCCCGCCATACTTGCCCATGGCAACGATGGAAATACCGCCGCCCTCGAACCGACCATGCTTGGTAGCGAACTCGTCTTCGACGCGCGTGGTCAGGGCCTTGAGCGTTACATCGGCAAGGCGGGTGTGTGCTTCGCCGCTTTCCTCGACGCTCGCGAGCGATTCCAGCAGCTGCACACCAATGCGGAAGCGGTGTTCGGCCACGAAACGGCGAACGATATCCAGGATATCCTGATAGTCGCGGGCGCTATCGAACAACTCTTCAATTTTTTCTCGCAGCTCAACCTCACTCTCAAGCGGGGCGTAAAAACCGGGCTCCAGAACGGCGTCCCAAAGGTCGGGCTTTTTGCCGAGCGCCTCCGCGAGCGCGGGCGCCAGCCCCATGACCCGAGCCAGAAGCTGGAACAGGGATGGATTGGACTGAAGCAGGGAAAAAAGCTGAACGCCTCCAGGAAGTTGTGAGATAAACTTGTCAAACCGCGTTAACGCGCTGCCCGCGTTTTCTGTCCCGGAAAAGGCGTCCAGCAAGCCCGGCAATATCTGTTCCAGCAGCCGTTTGGCACGTTCGGTCCTGAGCGCCCTGTGGCGACCGCGGCGCCAGCCCTCGATGATGGCGGCGGAATTTTCCGGGTCCTCGAAGCCCAGCTTCTCCAGGGTGGCGGGCAGCTCGCCGGGCGAGTAACCATCGACCCTTGCCGTGTCGTCTTCAGGCAGGAGGCCATCATAGATTTCACTGATCACCTTGGTTTGGCCGGTGACTGCTTCCTTGAACGCCGCCTCGTCGGCGTAACCCATAAAGGACACGAGGCAGTTGAAGCGTTCGTCCTCTTCCGGAATATCGTGTGTCTGCTCGTCATTCATCATTTGGATGCGGTGTTCGAGCGTGCGCAGGAATCGGTAGCCCCGAGACAGGGCCTTGTGGGTTTTGCCATCGATAATCTGGTCCATAGCCAACATGTCAAGGGCATCAAGCGTGCCTCGGAGCCTGAGGGCCGGGTGCCGACCTGCATGAAGTAACTGGTTGATTTGCGTGAAGAATTCAATTTCCCGGATGCCGCCATAGCCCAGTTTCACGTTATAGCCGCGGAAGACGCTTTGGGTTTGGCCATAGTGGCGATTGATCTGGTTCTTGATGGCGGCAATGTCATTGAGGGCCGCGAAATCCATATTCTTGCGCCATATCCAGCGGGCCATGGTGTCAAGATACGCCTTGCCTGCCGTCTGGTCGCCGGCAACCACGCGGGCCTTGATCATGGCAGAGCGTTCCCAGTTCACGGCCATCGAGTGATAGTATGTCTCTGCCGCTTCGACAGACAGGGCCACTGGCGTGGCGCCCGGGTCAGGCCTGAGGCGCAGGTCTGTGCGGAAGACATAGCCATGCATGGTGCGCGTTTCCATGATCTGCACCAGTTCCTGGGTCAGGCGGATAAGGCATTGCTTGAGGGTTTTGTTGCCGGTGTAGTGCGCGCGTTCTGCGTCATAGAGCGCAATCAGGTCAATGTCCGACGAATAGTTGAGCTCATAAGCGCCCAGCTTGCCCATCCCCAGGATGAAATATCCACAGGAGGCCGTGAGCGCCGGACTGACGGCTTCTTCCTTGCCAGTTGGCCACGCCAGTTCACCGGCTTTCATGTTGGCGTGTAGCAAGTGGGCAAGGGCGAATTCGAGCGCAGCGTCAGCAAAGCGGCTGAGCGCGGAGGTCACTTCCTCCAGGCTCCACCAGCCCCCGACATCGGCGGCGGCGGTCAGGAAGGCTGTTGCGCTTTTCTGTTCGCGCAGAAAGGCCATCAGGTCGGGCGTTTTCTCACCCTCTGGCCGCTGGGCCGCGAGGGATGCCAGGATAGCACTGAAGTGTGTGTCCGGATCACCCTGGAGGTATGCGCTTGCCATGGATGGTTGGCGTCTTGCAATGCCAGAGAGAAAGCTGCTGTGGCCGAAAAGCGAGTCCGCGAGCGCCCGCGCTTCTTCATTATCCTTGAGTACAGAATCACTTTCGGTTAGGGCTGCCCAAATTTCGTCTGCTTTTTCCTTATGATAAGCTTTCGGTAGTGTATGTGTCGGATGTGACATGCAGAAGGATCAACTTTCTGAGTTTTTGTTTGCGGACAGACACGAGTGTTCATACCTTGCCTAGTCAAATCAAGGGCAATTAAGGCGATCGGACGTCATCTTTGAAAAAGTCTCTGGGTATCTTGGTCCGGACGGGGGTGTGGGTTACGACAGCAGCGATGTTGCTGGCGTGCCTTTTGTTTGCGCGGCTTCTGTTTGCGCCCATTGACCTTGGCTTTGCCCGCGAGGAATTGATTGATCAGGCCGAAGGCATCCTGCCCGGATGGAAAATCGAGTTCGACGAAACCGAAGTGGGCTGGGACTGGCGCAGCGTCAGGCCCTGGATTTCCATCACCGACCTGCGCCTGACCGACCGGGCCAACCGCCTATCGGCAAGCGTGCCGCGTGCCCGGGTAGGGGTTTCATTCTCAAGCGTACTTGGTGACCTGGGTCTGTCTTCAGTGGAGCTGGATGCGCCGAATATTCTGGTGACAGACCTTGCAGGCTTTTCAGACGCAACAGGAAGCGGGGCCTTTTCCGATCTGTTTGGCGAGAGCGGCATGCCAAAGCCCGCGGTTTTCCGCCCCGTGACAGAGGCCTTCAGCCGATTTGCCAGACGGTTGACGGCGCAGGCCCCCGATCTGGATAGCATCCTGCTGACCAGTTCCGTGATCGAGATTGTTCGCGGGGAAGAATTCCAGAACGCCCGGTTTACTGTACCGCGGCTTGAACTGGCCGCAGACGATGACCTGCTTAGCCTGACAGCGCTTGCAGACGTGATGCTGGGAAACAGGCCCGTTCAGTTGCAGCTGCAGGGTGAGGCAGAACCCGAGGTGGGTGAGCTTTCCGTGTCGGTCGCCTTCAGTCAGATGAACCCAAGCGATCTCAGCTTCCAGGCTGTGATGCCAGAGGTGGTCACATACCTGGATTTCCCTGTTACGCTTGGGCTCGAATTTGAACTGGCTTCAAACGTGGGGCTGCGCTCAGCCCGCTTCCATGTAGGTATCGATGAAGGAGTGGTCAGCCATCCTGTGCGGTTCCCGACCCCGGCGCCGGTGAAGTACGGTGCTATAGATGGCTTTTATGTTGCCTCCGAGGATATGGTGGTCATCGAAAAGCTGGAGCTCCAGGCCGGGGAGCGGCTGATCAGCGGCAGCGGCGTGCTGCAGTGGTTCGAAGACATGGACGAACCCAGCGTGAAGCTCATGCTGCAGGCAGATGCGGCAACCATTTCAGAGATCAAGAGCTACTGGCCGATTGCCACCTATCCAGACGGCAGCCCAAGGGGCGCGCGGCTTTGGGTGGATGACAACATGATTGGAGGGCTGGCAAAGAATGTGAGCTTCCATGTGGACTGGTCCTCCAAGACTGGTGGCGCATTTGCAAAAGGCAGTGCTTTTCAGTTGAACTTCGATTTCGAGGGCATTGATACCCGCTACCTGCGGGACATGCCACCTATTGAAGGGGCAGCCGGTAGCGGCAGGCTGACCCATGAAGAGTTTGACATAGAGATCGATGCGGGCACCGTTCTGGGTATGCCGATCGGCGGATCCACCGCGCATATGTATGACATTCACCATCCAGGCGCGGGGATTGGCGAGTTCAACGTCAAGCTGACGGGGCCTGTCCCGACGATTATGGACCTGATCGCCTACGATCCGCTGAATGTGCCACAGAAGATCGATTTCGACCCCGCGCGGCTGGACGGCACCGCCGACGTGGACGTCTCCGTAACCCTGCCGCTTGTGAAAGGGGTCCCGAAGGAGGATGTGCTCTATCAGGTGGAAGCACATCTGCGCGACACCTCGGTCACGGACCTTTTGGGTGGGGAAGGTCTGCGCGGCGGCAGCTTGATCCTCAAGCTGGACGGCGACCAGCTTTCGCTTGCGGGAGATGCCAGGCTGAACGGCGTGCCCCTCAGCCTCTACTGGCGTGAGAATTTCGCGGCCGGTAGAAACGATCCGAACGCAGAAACCACAGAAGTGGTGATGGTTGGTGAATTCGACGAGAATGATATCAAGGCATTCGGCGTCGATATTTCTGATTTCCTTGAAGGCAAGGCAGTTGGAGAAGCCACCTTTATTGGCCGGAATTTCAAGTTCAGCCGTGGCTACTTCACGGCCGACACCACAGGCGCCGTGCTCAAGGCATCACAATTGGGATGGCGCAAGGCAGCCACTAGCCCGGCCATGGTAACCGGTACGCTGGTGCTGGGGGACGCGGGTACATCGTTGAGCCCCCTGGTGGTGCAGGGTGAGGATGTGGATATGATTGCCTCGTTCGACTGGGGCGCGCGCGACAGCGGCAAGATGGATGGTGATTTCACCATCCGCCAGATGGGGCACCATCAGTTGGCTGGCACTGTGGTCCAGCGCGCTGGGGAGCCGACAAAGGTCAATATCGTTGCGGCGGCCTTTGACGCAGGGGTGTTCCTGACCGAACTGGACGACGCGCCTGAGAAAGCGCCGACCGCCCCATCAGAAGGCACGCCAACCGGTGGGGATGTCGATATCAAGCTTCTGGCTGACAGGTTGCTGCTCCTGAACGGTGAAGCGCTCGAGAAGGCATCGCTTGAGACACGCTTCCGCGAGGGAGAACCGAAGGCGCTGGACTTCAAAGGGTTTGTGCCGAGCACGGACAAAGCGGTAGCGATGACAGTGGCGGAGACGGACGAGCAGCCGGGGCAGGCGATTACGATTACAAGCTCAGACGCGGGGCAATTGTTGCGCGGCCTGGGCCTGTTCGCGCACCTGCGCGACGGCAGTTTGAGCATGACTGGCGCTACCACGGGGTGGAGCAGCCGCCTGCACATGAGCGGCGAGGCCAAAATCCGCGATAGCCTGATGGTGTCAAAGGAAAAGCTGGGCCCTGGCGTGAAGGAAGGCGTCGTGAGCGGCCTCAACGACTATCTGTCAGACGGGCCGGTCACGCTCGACAAGATCGATGTTCCATTCGATTACACTGACAGCCTGCTTGATCTTTCAGGGCTGAAGGCCAATGGCCCGACCATGGGCATGACCATGGAAGGCCAGATTTCTGCCCGGGAAGACAAGATCAACGTGAACGGGGTGTTTGTGCCCGCCTATGGTCTGAACTCGCTTCTGGGCAAAATCCCGATTTTGGGCACGCTGCTTACAGGCGGCAAAGGCAAGGGCGTGTTTGGGGTGTCCTACCGGGTGAAAGGGCAGCTTGAGCAGCCCGAGTTCACGATCAATCCGGTGTCGGGCCTGGCGCCAGGCTTCCTTCGCCTGCTATTCGAAGGCCGCAAGGGCAAGATCGCAGATGTTGAGCTGGAGAAAGCCGTGGAGGGTACTCCAGAGGGTGACCCAGCAAACCTGACGGGAGAAGGCCAACCCGCCGAAGCAGGGGGCTCAAACACCCCTGAACCCGGAGCCCAGGCAGACGATCAACAGCCAGACGACCCACAGCCAGCGCCCGAGCCAAAGGCAGAGCCAGAGGACCCGCCCAAGGAATAGGGCGGACCCTAGGCTTGGGGGCGGAGAGGCATCAGCCACGAAAAAGGCCCCAGCACAGGATTGCGCAGGGGCCTTTTTCTTTGGGTGCTTCCTGCTGGGTCTAATCAGCTTTCACCAGCGCGTGGCGTTTCTTGCCAGCCGACAGCTTGATCTGACCGTCATTAAGCGCGTCTGCCGATACAGACTGGTCTTCACTGTCGACCTTCACGTCGTTCACTTTGGCGCCGCCTTGTTTGATAAGCCGGCGGACTTCGCTTTTAGAGGCCCCCAGGCCTGCTTCGATGAACAGGTCGACAACGTTGTAGCCCGCCTGAAGTGATGCAGCCGGGACCGAGACAGTCGGCAGGTCAGCACCAGCGCCGCCACGCACAAAAGTTTCGCGCGCGGTTGCTTCCGCAGCCTTTGCAGCATCATGCCCGCGGCAAAGCTTCGTGGCTTCATTGGCCAGGATCACCTTGGCGTCGTTGATTTCTGACCCGCCAAGGGCTTCAAGGCGGCGGATTTCATCCATCGGCACTTCGGTGAACAGGCGCAGGAATTTGCCCACGTCCGCATCCTGAGTGTTACGCCAGAACTGCCAGAAATCGTATCCTGACAGCTGCTCTTCATTGAGCCAGATGGCGCCTGATGCCGTTTTGCCCATCTTTTTGCCATCCGCCGTGGTGATCAGCGGAGTGGTAAGGCCAAACAGATGCTTGCCGGCTTTGCGGCGCGCCAGTTCCATACCGTTTACAATGTTACCCCACTGGTCGGACCCGCCCATTTGCAATACGCAATTATGACGGTCTGCCAGCTCCATAAAGTCGTAGGCCTGCAGGATCATATAGTTGAACTCGAGGAACGTCAGCGGCTGCTCGCGCTCAAGCCGCAGCTTCACACTGTCGAACGTCATCATCCGGTTGATGGTGAAGTGCGGGCCGATCTCACGCAGGAACGGAATGTAATGCAAGTCATCCAGCCAGTCGCCGTTGTTGACCATCACGGCATCGGTTTTACCGGCGCCGAAGTTTAGCAACTGGTCGAAAATGGTGCGAATGCCCGCCATATTGTCCTGGATGATCTCATCGGTCATCAGTTGGCGGCTTTCATCGCGGCCCGAAGGGTCGCCGATCTTCGACGTACCGCCGCCCATCAGAACAATCGGCTTGTGGCCGGTCTTCTGGAGCCAACGCAGCATCATGATCTGGACAAGGCTCCCGACATGCAGGCTGCGGGCCGTGCAGTCGAAGCCGATATAGGCAGAAATCGGGCCTTCAGACATCTTGGCGTCCAAAGCCTCCAGGTCAGTCGCCTGGTGGATAAAGTCCCGTTCGGTCAGGACTTGAAGAAATTCCGATTTCAAGTTGGTCATTGATCTGGTCCAAATAGATGATGTAGTGCGAATAAAAATATTTAAGAGCGGGCTGATGTAGCATACGGTGGCGGGAAGGCAAAGCCCCAACCGGGCGGAAAAGCGTAGGAGACAGGTGTTTTATGTCAGTTTTGGGTGAACCGGGCGAAATCAAATGTGTGATCGGCCTGATGAGTGGCACCTCGATGGATGGTATCGACGCAGCCATGATCTATACAGATGGTGTTCGGATCGAACGCCTGGGCCCTTCACTGACACTGCCCTACACCCCGGAAATGCGCGCGCAAGTGAAGGAATGCCTGTCGCTGGCGGCAGGGTGTTCAAGCCCCGAAAACCCACCTGAAGCCATCAAGAGACTGGATGACGACCTGGCGGACTGGCACGCTGAAGCGGTGTTCGAACTGCTGGATGTCACGGGGCAGGGCCCCGAAGAGATTGACCTGATCGGCTTTCACGGCCAGACCCTGACCCACCGGCCGGACCGCGGCTGGACATGGCAGTTGGGCGACGGCGGCCGCCTGGCGGGCCTCACGGGCATCAAGGTGGTGAATGACTTCCGTTCGGCTGATGTAGCAGCGGGCGGCGAAGGCGCGCCCCTTGTGCCGCTTTATCACGCAGCGCTTCTGGCGCGCGCGCGGCGCCACAATGTGGTGGCGGTGCTGAATATCGGCGGTGTGGCGAATGTTACCTGGGTGAAGTTCGGGGCAGAGGGTGAAGACCCGGAAATCATGGCGTTTGATACCGGGCCCGGTAACGCGATGCTGGATGACTGGGCAGAGATCCATACCGGCAAGCCGGTTGACACGGATGGCAACCTGGCGGCACGCGGTCTGAGCCATGATGAAGTAGTGATGGGCCTGATGGCGTCTCCTTATTTTGACGAAAAGCCCCCCAAGACGCTGGACCGGGATGACTTCAACATTCAGGCGGTACGGGGCTTGTCCGCCGAAGACGGTGCGGCAACGCTTACCAACTTTGTGGTGGGATCGGTGATTTCCGCGCAAAGCCATTTTCCAAGCCCGCCAGAGGCCTGGTATGTCGCCGGAGGCGGCAGGCACAACCCGACCCTGATGCGACGCCTTAGAAGGCGTCTGCCCGTGCTGGCGGACCCAGTGGAGGTGCTTGGTTGGCGGGGAGACGCGCTGGAGGCCGAGGCCTTCGCCTTCCTGGCCGCCCGCACTGAGCGGGGACTGGCATTAAGCTTGCCGAGCACAACAGGCTGCTCCGAGCCGACGCGCGGCGGGGTTATTCATGAACCGCGCGGCCGACGTTTGAGGCGATGACGGCCATTTTTCATTGATAGGCTATCGCAATCCTCATAGATTGTACGCAGTCAGGGGAAACACATATGCTGACGGAACAGGATTTTCAGCATTTTGTAGGGTATTGGAAGTCGCTTGCGACAGAAGCAGGCGGTGTCCCCGCGCGTTCCGCCATCAGGCTGCGAGATATCCCGAAGGTCGCGCCTTACTTCTACCTTCTGCAATGGCAGGGCCCCGGCACCATGACGGTGCGCTTGCTGGGCACGGCCCTTGATACTTTCATTCCTGATTTGCAGGTGGGCGATGATTTTCTTGGTGTCTATCACGGTGCCGAGAAAGCCTTCTATGCAGAGGCCATGGGCCCAATCTGCTCCTACCCCTGCGGGTTGAACATCACGCGTCAGACGACGATGTCGAATGGTCACCATGTGGATATTCGCGGGGTTGGCCTGCCAGCCAGGGACGAGGGTGGCGCCATTTCATTCCAGGTGGGGCTTACTGATACCCCGGCACCTGATACACCGCTCGGGTTTTCAAATGAATTCCAGCGGACAGGGTCCAGGATCATGTCCATTGATTACTTTGACCTTGGGTATGGTGTGCCCAAAGAAAAACCGGCCCTGCCACTTGCTGGCGAATAGGCCGGTTCCCCGAAACATTTGATCTGAAGCCGTCTATTCGCCCGACGTCAGGCGCGCGTTCAGATAGTTGTTCACAGATGACATCAACTGGTTCAACTCACTTTCGAAGAAGTGGTTTGCGCCTTTGATATTGTCATGGTGAATAGTGATGGATTTCTGTGCTTTCAGCTTCTCTACCAGCTTCTGAACCGAAATCGGTGTCACCAGATCATCCTGGTCCGCCTGAATGATCAGGCCCGAGGACGGGCAGGGTGCCAGGAAGGAGAAATCATACAGGTTGGCCGGCGGGGCGACGGAAATGAAGCCTTTGATTTCAGGGCGGCGCATCAAAAGCTGCATGCCGATCCAGGCCCCGAACGAGAAGCCTGCGATCCAAGTGCCGGTTGAGTTTTCGTTCATGGACTGCAGCCAGTCGAGCGCAGCGGCGGCATCAGAAAGCTCGCCTGTGCCATTGTCGAATTCGCCCTGGCTTCGGCCCACACCGCGGAAGTTGAAGCGCAGCGTCGCGAAACCGCGGTGCGCAAAGGCGTGATACAGATAATAAGTAACCTTATTGTCCATCGTGCCGCCATATTGCGGGTGGGGATGCAGGATCAGCGCCACGGGCGCGGTGTCGGTCTTGCCGGGTTGGTACCGGCCTTCGAGGCGGCCAGCTGGCCCGCTGAAAATGATTTCTGGCATTGACGATCTTTATAAATCTTATGGTTAATGATGGTTTGTTGGGCACGTGCACCCATCATGTATCCTGAACCCGGTATATAGAGTTTTGGTACCGATTCGCAAGCAATCTCATGCGTTTGGTGAAAAATAGAATTGATCAGCCCCCCTATAGGGCCTATGTGATGCCATTATGAAGCGCTTAGTTTATCTTGATTACAATGCCACCAGCCCGATCAGGGGCGAGGTGATAGACACTGTTACCGCTGCGATGCAGTCGGTGGGCAACCCGTCGTCTGTGCATGCTGCCGGGCGCGCTGCGCGGGCGAGGATCGAGGAAGCGCGGGCACAAGTTGCGGCCCTGGTGAATGCCCGACCGCGGGATGTGGTCTTTACATCCGGCGGGACGGAAGCATCCAATACGGTGATTCGCGGTGTTGGGGCGGCGTCTGTGCTGGTGTCAGCAATAGAGCATGATTGCGCTTTTGCTGCTTCAAAGGAAAGCGGCCTGCCTACCTATGTGATCCCGACATCAAGCGCAGGTGTTGTGGACATGGAGGCCTTAAGGTCCCTGCTGGAAAAGGCTGAAAAGCCTGCGTTGGTGTCTGTCATGCTGGCGAACAATGAAATGGGCGCGATTCAGGATCTGCCCGCGATTTCAGAACTCGCGAAAGTATTCGGTGCCCGCGTCTTTACGGACGCAGTGCAGGCTGCGGGCAAGATACCGCTCGATTTCAAGGCGCTGGGTGTGGATTACCTGACGCTTTCCGCGCACAAGCTGGGCGGGCCGCAGGGCGTGGGTGCAATCGTGCTTGGTCCCACGGCGCCGCTCAAGGCCCTGGTGGCTGGTGGCGGGCAGGAACTGTCGCGCCGGTCCGGCACGGAAAATGTCGCTGGCATCGCAGGGTTCGGCACTGCTGCCATGGAAGCCATGGTCGGTATTGCCGACATGAACCGCATTCGTGCGCTTAGGGACAAGTTTGAAGCCGAGGTCCGTGCGGTTGCCAATGATGTGATTATTGTGGGCAGCGATGCCGAGCGGCTGGCGAACACCAGCTGCCTGATCATGCCGGGTGTCAAGGGTGAGACACAGGTGATGCATTTCGACCTGAACGGGATCTGCGTCTCGTCTGGGTCTGCCTGCTCATCGGGCAAGGTGAAGGTGTCGCATGTGTTGACAGCCATGGGCTTCGCTCCAGAACATGCTGAATGTTCAATTCGGGTGTCACTCGGGTACGGGACAACAGAAGCCGATGTGGACGCCTTTGTCGCGGCCTGGAAATCCATCTATACTCGCACGCGGGCAAGATAAGCGCGGGAGACACCGCTTTATGGTGAAGACACCCATCTATCTGGACTATCAGTCCACCACGCCAATGGATGAGCGGGTGCTGGACGCCATGATGCCGTACCTGACCAGCAAATTCGGCAATCCGCATTCTTCAACCCACCGGTTCGGCTGGGAAGCTGAGGCCGCGCTTGATATCGCGCGCGAGCAGGTCTCGGATGTCATCGGCGCCAAGGCAGAAGAGATTTATTTCACCTCGGGCGCCACGGAAGCCAATAACCTCGCGATCAAGGGCATCATGGATGTCTGGGGTTCCAAGAAGCCACACATGGTTACCGTTGTGACGGAGCATAAATGCGTGCTTGAGGCCGCGAGGGCAACGGAGAAGATGGGCTGCCGTGTCACCTACCTGCCGGTGAACCCAAATGGCCTGATTGATCTCAAGCAACTGGAAGAAGCAGTGACCGCCGAGACGGCTCTTGTGTCTGTAATGGCGGTTAATAATGAGATTGGCGTAATCCAGCCCTTGGCTGAGATCGGTGCAATCTGCCGCGAAAAAGGCGCCTTGTTCCATACAGACGCTGCCCAGGGCTTCGGCAAGGTGCCGCTGGATGTGGAAGCCATGAAAATCGACCTGATGAGCATCTCTGGCCACAAAATCTATGGGCCGAAGGGTGTTGGGGCGCTTTACAAGCGCAGCGGTCGCCAGACAGCACTGACGCCTCAAATGTCTGGTGGCGGGCAGGAAGGCGGTATCCGTTCCGGCACGCAGGCGCCTGCGCTGGTAGCAGGCTTCGGCGTTGCAGCATCACTGTGCAAGGCAGAAATGGCGCAGGAACGAGACCGTCTGGCGAAAATGATGAATAGGTTAAAATCACGCCTTTTCAAAGCGTTGCCAAAGCTTGTTGTCAATGGGGATGAAGAAGTGCGCTGGGTCGGAAACCTGAATATCAGTTTCCCTGGGCTGGATGGGGACCTTTTGTTGGCTAACATCCGGTCGCTGGCTGTCTCCTCTGGTGCTGCTTGTGCGTCAGCGGTGAGTGGGCCGTCCTACGTGCTGCAGGCCATCGGCCGCACAGACGCCCTGTCGAAATCCGCGCTCCGTATCGGGATTGGCCGGTTCACAACTGACGACGAGGTCGACTTTGCCGCAGAAACACTGATCAGCGCCGTGAAGACCATGGGAGGGCTGAAGCCATGAGCAAGGTAACGGTGACTTTTGTGCTGCCTGGTGGCGAAGAAAGGACGGTTGAGACCGAACCGGGTGTTACCGCACTTCAATTGGCCCATGAGTTGGGCATTGAAATGGAAGGTGCTTGCGAAGGCAACATGGCCTGTTCAACCTGTCATGTGATTGTCGATGACGCGCATTTTGACCGTTTGCCCGAAGCCAGTGAGGACGAAGAAGAAATGCTGGACCTGGCCCTTGGGCTCAGCGCCACTTCGCGCCTTGGCTGCCAGGTGGTAATCACGCCAGACCTTGATGGTCTGGTCCTTCGGGTACCCAGGGAACACCGCAACATGATGGGCTTCTAGGGCTAGCTTGCGGCGGTGCAAAACCAGCGCGCAAGAGTTCGGTTGAAATTTTCCGCTTTTTTCCCCATATTTTTCAGGTCGTCAAAAAATTAGAAAAGCGACCTAACAGCGAGGGGAATATAATGACACGGAACCAACTTTTCATTGCTTTGGCCGGTGGCGCGGTTGTGCTGGCACTTGTCAGCGCCAGCCTGACGTCTGAAGAGAGCAGGATGTTCTCGGGCGGAGGAGCCTCGATTGAGATCGAAAACCGCGGCGACGAAGTGATCGTCCACACCAAGGATGGCAGCATAAATTGCACCAAGAACGGCGGTACGGTCGTTATCGAGCGTGCCGACGGCAGCAAGACCGAAATCACCTGTGATTGACGCAATAGAAAAGGCGGGCCCTGAGGTCCGCCTTTCCTGATTGTGTGATGTCCTGAAGGTCAGTCGAACCGTTCGGGCAGGTGATCTTCCTCGATAAGGTCGGTAAAGCGCGTGCAATCCTTCTCGAACGCCAGATGCACAGTGCCCACGGGGCCGTGACGTTGCTTGCCGATAATACATTCGGCCTTGCCGTAAAGGTTTTCCATTTCGGCTTGCCACTGGACATGCTTTTCCTGGTCGGATTGGGACGGCTCTTCCTTTTCCTTATAGTATTCTTCCCGGAAAACGAACATCACCATATCCGCGTCCTGCTCGATCGAACCTGATTCCCGAAGGTCAGACAGCATCGGACGCTTGTTTTCACGCTGCTCGACGCCCCGGCTGAGCTGCGACAGTGCCAGCACCGGTACATGGAGTTCTTTTGCGAGGCCCTTCAGTCCCCGGGTGATCTCCGAAATCTCCTGCACGCGGCTGTCGGCCGCGGTGCCCTTGCCAGACCCCCTTAGAAGCTGCAGGTAATCGACAACCACAAGCCCGAGGTTATGCTGGCGCTTCAACCGCCGTGAGCGGTTCCTTAGCGCGGCAATAGTCAGGGCAGGGGTGTCGTCGATAAAGAGCGGCACATCCTCAAGTTCAATGGCCGCGCGCGCAATGGCCTCGAACTGGCGCTGGTCCAGGCTTCCTTGACGCATCTTGTGCGACTGGATCGGCTCAGGGCCGTCATAAACCAGGTTCGCGCGGTCAGACAGGATACGAGCAGCCAGTTGGTCGGCCGACATCTCGAGGCTGAAGAAGCATACAACGGCGCCTTTTGATTTTTCCGGCGGGATCCCCGCGAGGCGGTCGTCCGCATAGCGTTTGGCGGCGTTGAATGCGATATTGGTGGCGAGCGCGGTTTTCCCCATGGCTGGTCGTCCGGCCAGGATCATGAGGTCCGAATTATGCAGCCCGCCGATCTTGTCATTGAGGGCAGACAGACCAGTGGTGACACCAGAAAGGCTGTCAGGATCCTTGTAGGCATTCTCGATATTCTCAACGGCAGTCCTGAGGGCCTTTGAGAATGCCTGCGCGCCCGTTTCCGCCTGGCCCATTTCGGCCAGATCGAACAGCTGCTTTTCCGCGTCTGCGATCTGTTCCGTGGCCTCAACGTCAACGGGCGCGTCGTACGCGTCGTTTACCATCTGCTCCCCGATCTGTATCAGCGCGCGGCGCATGGCATGATCATAGATGGTACGACCGTAGTCTTCGGCATTGATGATGGTTGTAGCGGAAGCCGCCAGGCGCACCAGATAGCGCGCCCCGCCCACGTCAGCGAGCGCTTCATCACCTTCGAAGTAGGGTTTGAGCTTCACCGGGTCCGCAATCTGGTTCTTGTCCATCAGCTTGAGGACACTGTCGTAGATGCGGCCGTGAACGGGCTCGTAGAAATGTTCCGCGAGCAGGAAGCCCTGAACCTTCTGCGCAGCTTCGTTGTTCACGAGTATTGCCCCCAGAAGCGCCTGTTCGGCTTCCAGGTTATGTGGCGGCTGGCGATACTTCAGCTCACCGCCATCATCGTTGGCAGCGTCATTCTTGACAGCTTCCATAAAGTGCGACCCTCCGTGGTGCGGTTCCAAACCCTGAGCCCAGGCCTCCTCCCCAGGGGTCTTGTGCCCCTCGAGCCTGGTGAGGGCGACCATACAGATTCTGGCGCGCGATCCAACAACCAATTCCGCTTTTCCCCAACAGAGTTTTCCACAGGGGTATAACTATGGGGATAAGTCAGTAAGCGCAGCGGTTCAGCACTCCACCCAGGAGTACAATGCTTTTCTCTTTGGGGTTGCATAGGGAGGCAGGACTGTTAAAAGCCATAGCGTAAAGATGTGGCAAATTTCGGATAGGGGTTTTTGTGACCGATATTGTTGGAACTGAGGGCGATGACACACTGACCGGTAGTAACGGTGACGACACAGTTCAATCCGGTTCCGGAAATGATACGCTGGATGGGTTAGCTGGAAGTGACTTCCTATCTGGGGGCGATGGGGACGACGTGATCCTCGGGAACACAGACAACGATAGCTTATGGGGTGGCGCCGGAGATGACTTGCTCATGGGAGGTGACGGGGATGATGCGCTTTATGCGGAACCTGGTTCAGATACCCTTGATGGCGGCGATGGCATCGATGTTGCTAGTTACTTCTATTCGGGTGGCGGCGTTTACATCAACCTCGAAACGGGTGTTTCTCGGGGAGGGGATGCCGAGGCAGATGTTCTCAAAAACATCGAAGTTGTTGTCGGTAGTCTTGTTTATTCAGACACTCTTATAGGTTCTAATGGAAATGATACTTTTAACGGGGAAAGCGGCGATGACATTCTTGTTGGTGGACTTGGAGATGACCGACTGATCGGTAGTAATGGCCAGGATGTCCTACGGGGCGGTGAGGGCGATGATACGCTGCTCGGAGAGATTGGTAATGACCTCCTTGAAGGTGGTGCCGGCAATGACGTTTTCTTTGGGGGGGAGGGTGACGATACAATTATCGGCGGCGGCGGTGAGACGTGGAGGAGCTATATTAGTGGGGGCAACGGCAACGACTACATCGTTGTACAATCCTATGCCGACCTTATAGGCGGGGCTGGTGCAGACACTTTGGAAGGCGACGCGGAGCAGTTGGCTGGTGCAATTTATTACCGCAATGGTGCTGCCGTCCATGTCGACCTCGAACAGCGTATCGCGACGGGCGGAGACGCTGAAGGGGATGTATTTATCAATATCAGGAAATTCTATACGACCAACGGAGACGACACCATCGTGGGTGCCCTCAATGTCATTAGCTATGATGGCGATGATTATGTGGCTTTAGGTAACTGGGGTAGGGGCGGTTCAATCGAAGGTGGCCTCGGAAACGATACTTTGATCGGTAGCCAGGCAGATTTTGACACTCTAGAAGGTGGCCCCGGTGATGATTTGCTGGACGGCGGCGCCGGCAGCGATTGGGCTAGTTTTCTAGGCTTAGACCAAGAAGGAAGCGATGGGGGTGTGTATGTAGACCTAGTCGCTGGAATAGCCCGTAGTGCAGACCTAGGCCATGACACGCTTGTCAGCATTGAAAACGTGAAAGGAAACTATTTCGGCGATGACACCCTGTTGGGCGACGACAATCATAACATCTTCTGGTCATACCGTGGTGATGATGTCGTGCGTGGAGGCGGCGGGGACGACACTATCGCAGGAGGTCCTGGCGCAGATACAATTGATGGTGGCGAAGGCGTCGATACCGCGGAGTTTTTTGCTTATGGGGGCTCAATAGCTAATCTGGAAACAGGTAGGACCAGCGGGGACGACACAGGAAACGACCTTTTGATAAATGTTGAAAACCTGAAGGGAAGCGTCGGTCAAGATCATTTCACAGGCGATGCAGGTGCGAACAAGCTGGATGGTGGTGGCGGCGATGACACCCTGATCGGGATGGGAGGAGCCGACCGGCTGTTAGGCGGCGACCAATCTGATTATCTTGATGGTGGCTCGGGCGCCGACATTCTTGACGGTGGCAATGATAATGACACGCTCTATGGAGGCGACGACGATGACCTCTTGACGGGTGGCGCGGGTGCCGACTTCGCAGACGCTGGCAATGGCGACGATACCATATGGGCCGGCGCGGGCGACACGGGCGAGGACCGCTACTATGGCGGGTCAGGGGACGATATCATAGGCGTGGGCGCGGGCAATGACTTGGCCGTGGGCGAAGGCGGTGATGACGCCATCTTTGGTGGCGCGGGCGACGACACGCTTGTGGGCGGCTACTGGACGGACGGCAGCGCAGACCCCATTGGCGGCGGCAACAATGAACTGTGGGCGGGTGCTGGCAATGACGTGATACACGGCGCGAACGGCAATGACGCGCTTGGGGGTGGAGCCGACAGCGATGTAATCTATGGCTATGCCGGCCATGACGTGCTCTATGCAGGGGGCGGCGCGGTTTCCGATACACTTGATGGTGGCGCCGGGCATGACACCCTCTTTGCCGGAGGCGGAGATGACAGCCTTGATGGCGGCCTGGGTGACGACCTGCTGTTCAATGGTGCTGGCGTGGATACAGTCGCGGGCGGCGATGGCAACGATACACTCTGGGGGGGCGGCGGCAATGACATGCTTACAGGCGGCGACGGGTCGGATACCTTTGCTTTCACAGGCACGAACGGCAGCGACACGGTGACAGATTTCAATGGGGCAGAAGATATCCTGCTATTGGAGGGATCAGGCTTCGCCGACCTAGCGGCACTGAAGGCTACGGCATCTAGCAGCGGGAACGGTGTAACTATCAGCTTCGGGGACACGGTTATCTTGCTTGAGGGCATCGGCCTTGATGAGCTGACAGCCGATAATGTGATGCTTTAGAGACTAAAAGGAAAAAGGCGGGCCATACGGGCCCGCCTTTTTAAACTCTTAGGGAGGGAGAAGCGATTAAGCTTCAACTTCCTCTTCAGCTTCGTCAGCTGCAGCAGCAACTTCTTCAACTGCTTCTTCTGGCGCTTCGTCTTCAAAGAGTTCTTCAACAACTTCTTCTTCAACGATTTCAACGTCAGCGGCAGTTACGGCAGAACCGGTGTTGAACTGCGTCTCAGCTTCGTCAGCGGAGCGAGCGATGTTCACAACAACAGTTTCAGCCACTTCTGGGTGCAGGCGAACGACAACGTCGTGCAGGCCGAGAGTTTTGATCGCGCGGTCCAGGACAACCTGGTTACGGTTGATCGCAACGCCAGCTTCAGTCACAGCGTCAGAGATGTCGCGGCTGGATACTGAACCGTAAAGCTGACCGGATTCGCCGGCAGCACGGATCAGAACAACCTTCAGACCTTCCATCTTGGCAGCAACAGCTTCAGCGTCTTTACGGCGCTCAAGGTTTTCTGCTTCAAGACGAGCACGGTCTGCTTCAAAAGCTGCTTTGTTACCTTCAGTTGCGCGCAGTGCTTTTTTCTGCGGCAGCAGGAAGTTACGGGCAAAACCGTCCTTTACGGTTACAATCTCGCCCATTTGACCGAGTCTTTCGACGCGTTCCAGCAGGATGACTTCCATTTTATGTCTCCTTGGGTTGAGCGATTATTGAACGATGAACGGCAGCAGGGCGATGTTACGGGCGCGTTTGATCGCTTTCGCCAGTTCACGCTGTTTCTTTGCAGAAACGGCAGTGATACGGCTTGGTACGATCTTGCCGCGCTCAGAAACATACTTCTGCAGCAGTTTTACGTCTTTATAGTCGATGGATTGTGCGTTCTCACCGGAAAACGGGCATGTTTTACGACGGCGGAAAAATGGACGACGAGCAGCCATTAGCGAGCCTCCCTTTTCGGGCCACGATCACCACGATCACCACGTTCACCGCGGTTATCGCTACGTGGGCCACGACGATCTTTGTCAGCTTTGGCGCGGAGAACGATGGATTCACCTTCTTCCAGTTCATCAACGCGAATGGTCATGAAACGCAGAACGTCTTCGTGCAGACGGGCTTGGCGCTCCATTTCAGCAACCGCAGCGTGAGGGGCGTCAATATTCATGAGAATATAGTGACCCTTGCGGTTCTTTTTAATCTTGTATGCGAGGTTTTTGAGGCCCCAGTATTCGGTCTTGGCGACCTTGCCTTCGTTCTCCTCAACGATCTTGGAGAAGTCGGCGGTAATGCCTTCAACTTGCGACGCAGTGATATCCTGACGTGCAATGAAAACATGCTCGTATAAAGCCATGTTTTGCTCCTTTAGTGCTGATTGTTCGCCAGTCGCAGTGACGGACGCCTCCAGCTTTCCTTAACAAAATCCCGTGCCATCAGGGGTGAACCCGAGACTCAAGACGCGCCTCTATACCGCCGGGATGGCTCAAAAGCAAGGGAAAGCTCGGGCTTGTGCAATTATTTGCCTTAAAGACTTGCCATTCCGCTACGGCCTATGCCATTCCCTCATCAGATTTGAGGCAAATCGGAGGTTCATGAATGACCCGCGCACTCGTATTCCCAGGCCAAGGCAGCCAGTATGTCGGAATGGGAAAATCTTTGGCTGAAGCGTTCGAGCCAGCCCGTCTGGTTTTCGAGGAAGTCAACGACGCCCTTTCTCAAGACCTCTCCAAAATCATGTGGGAAGGCCCGGAAGACGATCTTCGCCTGACGGAAAACACCCAGCCTGCGCTGATGGCGCATTCGCTGGCGGTGATCCGCGTCCTTGAGGACGGCGGGCTGAAGATGGGTGAATTGGCAAGCCACGTAGCCGGCCATTCCCTTGGTGAATATTCGGCGCTGGCGTCTGCCGGTGCTTTTTCTGTCGCTGATGCGGCGCGACTTCTTAAACTGCGCGGCCAAGCCATGCAGCGCGCTGTACCTGTGGGCGAGGGTGCCATGGCAGCCATCCTGGGCCTGGGCCTTGAGGATGTTGCCGCTGTTGTCGAAGAAGCTGCCAAAGGGCAGGTGGTTGTTGCTGCAAACGATAATGCCGATGGTCAGGTTGTTGTGTCCGGGCACAAGGATGCCGTTGAGCGGGCGATTGAAATCGCCAAGGCAAAGGGCGCCAAACGCGGCCTGTTGCTGCCGGTATCCGCGCCCTTCCATTGTCCGCTGATGCAGCCTGCGGCGGATGAGATGAAAGCAGCCCTTGCTGATGTGACCATCGAACGCCCAGTGGTGCCTGTGATTGCCAACGTGCTCGCGGCACCGGTGAGCGAGCCTGAAGGGATTCGCAATCTGCTTGTTGAACAGGTAACCGGTGCGGTGCGCTGGCGCGAAAGCGTGGCGTCCATGGGCTCGCTCGGCATTACGGATATGGTTGAGATCGGTGCCGGTAAAGTTCTCTCCGGCCTCGCGCGCCGTATTGACCGCGACCTCAACACAATGAATATTCAGGATCCGGCCGATATCGAAGCCTTTACGGCGTCGCTTTAAGGCCAGTCAGGGGAAGTATTATGTTTAATCTTGAAGGCAAAAAAGCGCTTGTGACGGGCGCGACCGGTGGCATTGGCGCTGCCATCGCCAGAAGCCTGCATGCAGCTGGTGCCGAAGTTGCCATTTCCGGCACGCGAGCTGAAAAACTGGAAGAACTCAAAGCCGAGCTGGGTGATCGCGTACATGTGATCGCAGCGAACCTGTCTGACCGCGCAAGCGTGGACCAGCTGGCGAAAGATGCAGCAGAAGCCATGGGCGGGGTTGATATCCTTGTGAACAACGCCGGTATCACCAAAGACAATCTGGCCATGCGGATGAAGGACGATGAGTGGGACAGCGTGATGCAGGTCAATCTCGAGTCTTCTTTCCGCCTCATTAAAGCCCTGATGCGGGGCATGATGAAGTCTCGCTGGGGTCGCGTGGTGAATATCACAAGCGTCGTTGGTGTCACCGGCAACCCTGGGCAGGCCAATTATTGCGCGTCCAAGGCGGGCATGATCGGTATGTCCAAGGCGCTGGCGGCTGAGCTTGCAAGCCGTGGAATCACTGTGAACTGCGTGGCGCCTGGCTTCATTGGCACGCCCATGACAGATGTGCTGACCGACGAGCAGAAAGCCGCCATTACCAGCGGAATTCCGTCCGGCGAACTGGGTGAACCTGAAGATATTGCATCTGCGGTCTTGTATTTGGCGAGCCCAGAGGCAAAATATGTCACCGGCCAAACGCTGCACGTCAACGGCGGCCTGGCAATGATTTAATTGGGATTTTCCCAAAACACGATTTTGTGGCTACGGCCACAAAAGCATAACAGAGGCTTCTCAAAGGGAAGAAACTGTGTTACTAGCGCCCTCGATGCGGGCGATCTGGCTCAGATTGCTAGGATTTCCGCAACAAGGGGTTTTGATTAAGGGATAATCCCCTTTTTTTATCGGGTTAAAAACGAGGAAAAGAGCAATGAGCGAAATCGCCGACAAGGTGAAAAAGATCGTAGTCGAGCACCTGGGTGTTGACGAAGATAAAGTAACCGACACCGCCAGCTTCATCGACGACCTGGGCGCAGACAGCCTTGATACCGTTGAGCTGGTTATGGCGTTCGAAGAAGAGTTCGGCATCGAAATTCCGGACGACGCAGCTGAAAAAATTCAGACTGTGAAAGACGCTATCGACTTTATTAGCGCGAATTCTTAAGCTGAATCTGCTATTAGAAAGGGCAACAGCCGCGCCACTTGGTAGGCTGTTGCCCTTTTTCAATTTCTGTCAGACTTTGGGCTGAATGATAGAAATAAAGGATTACCGATGAGACGTGTCGTTGTTACTGGTTTGGGTATGGTGTCTCCGCTTTCCGATAGCGTAGACGGCACCTGGAAACGACTGATAGAAGGTCACTCTGGCGCTGGGCCTGTGACGCTGTTCGATACCGAAGGCTACCCTTGCAAAATTGGCTGTGAAGTAAGGCTGGGCGACGGCTCTGGCGATACCTTCAACGCCGACGACTGGATGGAGCCAAAAGACCAGCGCCGGGTTGATAATTTCATCATCTTCGGCATGGCTGCTGCGATCCAGGCGGTACGTGATGCGGGTTGGGAAACCCCGGGCGAGGAAGAGTGCCTGCGCACCGGTGTGATGATTGGTGCCGGGATTGGCGGCCTGCGCTGGATTTCCGACACATCAATCGTGTTGCATGAGCGCGGCGTTCGCCGCGTCAGCCCGCACTTCATCGCGGGTTCCATCATCAACCTGGCATCAGGCAATGTGTCCATCAAATATGGCTTCAAGGGCCCGAACCACGCGGCTGTTACCGCATGTTCAACCGGTGCACACTCCATCGGTGACGCGGCGCGTATCATCACGCTTGATGATGCCGACGTAATGGTTGCGGGCGGCACGGAAGCGTCGATCTGCGGTATCGGCTATGCCGGTTTCTGCCAGGCGAAAGCATTGTCCACCCATTACAATGACGATCCGACTGCTGCCTCCCGCCCATGGGACAAGGGTCATGACGGTTTCGTGATGGGTGAGGGCGCCGGTGTTGTGGTTCTGGAAGAACTGGAGCATGCAAAAGCACGCGGCGCGAAAATCTATGCGGAAATCGTTGGCTACGGCATGTCCGGCGACGGTTATCATGTTACTGCGCCTGCGCCAGATGGCAATGGCGGTTACCGTGCCATGGAAGCGGCGCTGAAGCGCGCTGGCATGACTGCGGGCGATCTGGATTACATCAACGCACACGGCACATCGACACCTGTTGGCGACCCGATTGAATTTGGCGCCGTGAAGCGCCTTCTTGGCGAGCATGCCAGCAAGGTAGCCATGTCTTCGACCAAGTCGTCCATCGGCCACCTTCTTGGTGCTGCGGGCGCGGTTGAAGCCATTTTCTGCATCAAATCCATCACCGATAACGTGGTGCCACCAACCCTGAACCTGCATGAGCGGGCAGAGGGGTGTGACGGCATCGACCTCGTTGCGCTTGAAGCGCAGGAACGTCAGGTTAAGGCCGCACTGTCGAACAGCTTCGGCTTCGGCGGTACCAATGCCTCGCTGGTGATGCGGGAATACAACGGCGACTGATTAAGCGCCTTTGACCTTTAAAGACCGGCTTTTGAGATTGCGCTTGGCCTGATAGGCTGACCGACATGATCAGAAGCCGGTTTTTTCATGCCTCCATTCTGGGTCTAGGGGCCCTTGTGATCCTTGTCAGTGTGTTGACAGGGGCGTTACGTCACATCAACACGGTTCCGGTTTCAATCTCAGCTCCAGCCTATCTCTATATCAAGAAAGGCCAGACACTGGGCGCCGTTGCACGTGAGGCAAAGGGACTGGGGCTGGCTAAAAGTGCTATTCATTTCAAGGCTGCCATCCGCTGGTGGGGGCTTGAGAAGAAGCTCTATGCTGGGGAATATGAGGTTCTGCCGGGTGAAAGCCTGGCCCATATTCTGGGCAGGATAAAAGATCGCGAGGTTTATCGCCGCCGTCTGGTGATTCCCGAAGGCTTGTCTGTGGCTGAGGTCATGCCGCTGCTGGAAGAAGCCTATGGGCTGGACCGCGAGGGACTTCTGGCCCCGGCTGAGGGCAGCCTGCTACCAGATACCTATTTTTATGAGCGCGGGGATATGGCGGTTGCCGTGATGAACCGTATGAAAAGCGCGATGAATGAGGCCCTTCTGGGAGCCTGGGAAACCCGCGATGGTGACCTGCCGTTTGCGTCGGTGGAAGAGGCGCTGGTGATGGCGTCTATCGTGGAGAAGGAAACGGCGATCGCAAGCGAACGGCCCCTTGTAGCGGCTGTCTTCATCAACCGCTTGAGGCGCGGCATGCGGTTGCAGTCGGACCCAACGGTGATTTACGGCATTACAGGGGGTGTCCCGCTTGACCGCCCGTTGTCCCGTGCGGACCTTCGGGCCGAGACGCCCTATAACACCTACCGCGTTGGCGGTTTGCCCCCGACGCCCATCGCCAACCCGGGTCGCGAAGCCATCCAGGCTGTGATGAACCCGGCCGCCGTACCCTATCTTTATTTCGTGGCGGACGGCACTGGAGGGCATGCGTTTGCGACCACGCTTGATGAACACAACCGCAATGTTGCGCGTTGGCGCCAGATTGAGCGCGGCTCGCGCTAGGAAATTCCCCCAAACTTTAAATTAGGGCTGCCCATTGGCGCCGGGGGCATTATAGTGCAGCCCCTGAGGAGCCATTAGGAGCAGTATATGCCGCTTAACAGCATGACAGGATTTGCCCGCGGGGCTGGCGCAGACGCGGGGTTTCGCTGGAACTGGGAAGTCAAGAGCGTCAACAATAAGGGCCTGGAGGTACGCGCCAAGCTGCCATCCTTCCTTGACGGCTTTGACCTGGCCATCAAAAAGGCCGTATCCGGCATGCTTGCGCGGGGGTCCGTCTATATCAGCCTGAATGCAGAACGGGATGGCGACGACGCCAGTTTTGTGGTGAATGAAGATCGCCTTCAGGCCCTGATTGATGTGGCCTCAAAGTTCGCGGATATCCCGGGTGTTGAGAAGGCAAGCATTGATGGGCTTCTGTCCATCAAAGGCGTGGTAGACCTTACAACCCGTGATATGACGGAAGATGAGCGGACCGCGCTTGAAGCGGTACTGCTCGAGGACCTTAAAACCGTTGTGACAGACCTCAAATCCGCGCGGGCGGATGAGGGTGCACGCATGGGGGCTATTCTCGAGGCGCAGCTGGACGATATTGCTCGGTTGGCAACTGAGGCGCGCACCGTGTCTGGGGACCGTGTTGAGGCCATGCACACCCGTTTCCGCCAGCAGCTTGCCAAACTTGAGAATGTCGAAAAGCCGGTGTCCGAAGACCGTATCGCGCAGGAATTGGCCACGATGGCCGTGAAGGCAGATGTTCAGGAGGAACTTGACCGCCTCGATAGTCATGTGGTTGAAGCCAGGGCGCTGCTGGCCAGCGATCAGCCCGTGGGCCGGAAACTGGATTTCCTGTGCCAGGAGTTCAACCGTGAAGCTAACACCCTATGCTCGAAATCAAGCGACACAGGCCTGACCAAGATTGGCCTGGAGCTGAAGGCGCTGATTGACCAGTTCCGCGAGCAAATTCAAAATATTGAATAATAACAAAATGATAGAGAAACGCATGCCACAAAAAACCGTCCGTAGCCGTAGGGGTCTGATGCTTGTCATGTCGTCGCCGTCAGGCGCAGGCAAAACCACGCTGACCCGCCGCCTTCTGGAAGACGACAAGGACGTTGTGATGTCAGTGTCGGCAACCACACGGCCACCGCGGCCCGGCGAAGTTGACGGTAAGGACTATTATTTCGTCAGCCCGGAGCGGTTTGACGAGATGGTCGAAGGCGACCGCCTGCTTGAATATGCGACGGTGTTTGGCAACAAGTATGGCACACCGCGAGAGCCTGTCGAACAAGCCCTCCTGTGGGGCCGTGACGTGATCTTTGATATCGACTGGCAAGGCACGCAGCAGCTGATGTCCAGCTCAAAGGCGATCGACCTTGTCCGCATCTTCATCCTGCCGCCATCCATTGCATCGCTTGAAAGTCGGCTAAAGAAGCGCGGGCAGGACAGCGAAGAAACCATCGCGGCCCGTATGGCCAAGGCCGAAAGCGAGATCAGCCACTGGGCGGAATATGACTATGTTCTGGTCAATGACGACCTTGAAGAGACCTATGCCGACCTCAAGGCCATCGTGCGGGCTGAACGTTACCGCCGCGAACGTCGCCCGGGTATGTCTGAATTTGTTCGGGGCCTGATGGACGAACGCGCGAACCGAGAGTCGTAATAGGGCAGGAAGGCCGGGGGTCAGGTACTCGCCTTTAGCGCACCATAGCACTTGGCGAGACGAACAAAGTCCTCAACTGGCACGTCTTCAGCGCGCTTGGTTTCCTCAATCTTTGCCATCGCCAGCAGTTTTTGTGCGTCTACGGGCAGGGCCTTCAGGCTGGCGCGAAGCATCTTGCGCCGCTGACCGAACGCCTTTTCAACCACAAGCTCCAGATCCTTGAGTTTTACATCCGGATCCATGGGCTCGATCGGCTCATAATGGATTACGGCACTGGCCACCTTCGGCGGCGGCGTGAAAGCCGCGGCCGGGACATTCAGTGCGATCCGTACCTTGCCGCGCCACTGCGCGAGGACTGACAAGCGGCCATAGGCCTTTGTGCGCGGCTGCGCCACAATACGGTCTGCAACTTCGCGCTGGAACATCAGTGTCAGCGAGGCGAACCAGGGCTTCCATTCATCCAGCGTTAGCCATTTGATCAGCAGTAGCGTGCCCACATTATATGGCAGGTTGGATGCAATGCGCATTTTCTCGCCCTCTTTGGCCGCCAGCAGTGTCTGTTCGTCCATCTTGAGGGCGTCACCCTGGTGAACGGTAAGGCGGCCATCGTAGGCCTTTGAAATGTCTTCCAGGGCATCCAGGCAGCGCGGGTCCATCTCCACCGCCACGACACGCTTGGCGCCTTCCGCGAGAAGCCCGCGGGTCAGGCCTCCGGGGCCGGGGCCAACTTCATAGACGACGCTGTCGCTGATATCCCCCGGGATACGGGCAATCTTGCGCGTCAGGTTCAAATCCAGCAGGAAGTTCTGACCGAACGATTTTTTGGCGCGAAGGTCGTATTCGCGGATGACGTCACGGAGCGGCGGAAGGGTATCGGTCATGACACAGCCTTTCCTGCCATATCTGCCGCCATACGGATTGCGGCCAGCATGCTTTCGGTGCGCGCCTCATGGGTTCCGGCAAGCGGTAACGCCGTGCCGTGATCAGGCGACGTGCGAATGATCGGCAGCCCAAGCGTGATGTTCACGCCGCCCCAGAAATCCAAGGTTTTGACCGGAATCAGGGCCTGATCATGATACATGCAGAGAACTGCGTCATAGCGGGCCCGGGCCTCAGCGTGGAACAGCGTGTCGGCGGGAAGCGGGCCCGTGACATCCACGCCTTCGTCCCGAAGGGCCCAGATGGCCGGCGTGATGTGAGTGGCTTCCTCAAGCCCCATCGCGCCGTCTTCACCTGCGTGCGGGTTTAGGCCAGCCACGGCAATTCGGGGCTTGTCGATACCGAAGCGAGCCTTCAGGTCGTGATGCGTTACCAGGCCTGCATGGATGATGGCATCTGCCGTGAGGGTTTTCGCCACATCCCTGAGGGCGATATGGATCGTCACCGGGACCACGCGCAGGTCCTGGGCCGCCAGCATCATAACAGACGATGTGTCCGGCATATTGCAGCGACGCGCCAGATATTCGGTGTGCCCAGGTGCTGTGAACCCGGCTTTATAAAGCGCGGCCTTATGGATGGGCGCTGTAACAACGGCACTGGCGTCGCCCTTGAGCGCAAGCTCGCATGCCGTATCAATCGCACCAACAACCGCTGGCCCGTTTGAAGGGTCTAATTCGCCCAGCTTGACGGGGGCGGCGAGGCTGATTTCCATTACAGGAAGGGCATATGAGAAAATGTCGGGCGCTTCGCTGGCGTGGGAAACTGGCTGAAGGGGCAGATCCGGGATAGCAGCGCGCAAAGCCTCAGCCGCCCCGACATAAAGGAATGGTGGCAGGCCTAGCGCTTTTCGGTCCTGCCAAAGGCGGGCGATTAGCTCAGGTCCTACGCCTGCGGGCTCCCCCATGGTGACGGCCAGCGGCCGTGTGTCCGAATGGGAAGCCTGAAGGTCTGACATTCATTTTGTCCGATTAGCGATAGTCGATGATGGCGTCGCGGCGAAGGTCTCGCAGGTAACGGCGGCCCATCATGGAGAGGCGCTGCTGTTCCAGCTGGTTATAGACCGCCTCGAACTGCGGTTCCTGAACCTGTGGTTCCTGGCGGTCGCAGACAAACAGAACGCGCATGCCGTCCTCCATTTCCATCAGTTCGCTGGCCTGGCCGATTTCCGCGCCGTCCACGGCATCGCGCAGGGGACCTTGAAGGTCACGCAGACGTAGAACGCCAATTTCAACAGGGCCATCAGCGCCGGCGTCGGTTGCCAACTGCTGTACCTGGCCACAGGTTGTCTGACGAGTATGCAGATCAGCTGCAACGCCCTTGAATTTGGCAACGGCGTCAGCATCTTTGGCCTTTTCGGCGCTCAGGTGAATTTGGCGCAGGGAAAGCTGGGTGTCCAGTGGATCGGCGGTCAAAATCCGGCGGCGGTCACGCACGGCCAGGATCAGATAGCCACCCGGTGTCCGTACAGGTTTGGCCACATCGCCGACACTCACGTTATCAACCGCAGCCTTATATGGGCCTTCAAGGTCGTCCGCCACGATCCAGCCAATGTCACCGCCAACCGCTGCGGTAGACGAAGCCGATAGTTGCTGGGCAATGGCAGGGAAGGACGCGCCCCCCTGGATACGGGAGACCAGTTCTTCCGCATTGGCCTTGACCGCTGCTTCCTGTTCGGGCGAATCCACCAGGAGAACAATTTCCGCCAAGCGGTATTCGAATTTGCCGCGGTTGTCATAGATGCGCTGGATATAAGCTTCCACTTCTTCATCAGATACGCTGACGAAAGACCCCAGGCGGCCCTGAACCAGTTGGGACCAGGCAAGTTCGGCTTCCATCTGGTCCAGCATGGTTTGCTTGCTGGAGCCAATGCCTACTAGGGCCTGGGCGAATTGCTCAGGCGATTGTCCAAGGCCTTGGGCGCGGCGGCCAAAAAATTCTTCAAGTTGGGCATCAGGGATTTCGAGTTCAACTGTGGCTGCTTCCTGCAGCTGCAGGCGCTCATCCACCATCGACTGGACAACCTGTTCGCGCACCTTGAGGAATTCCTGCTCTGACTGAACCCCGCCGGAGACCGCAATCACAAGGCGCAGGCGCTGGTTGATATCAAAGCTGGAAATCGGTTCGTCGTTGACGAGAACTTCAATGCTGTTAATGGGCTGCTGGCTATAGGCTGCGGTTGCGGCCATTAATGCCACGCTTGCCCCCATAATCGTACGCTGCGCCCAATTTTTTGCTGTTTCTAATACTCTCGCCATGCCCAAACTTTGCTGTCTCATAATATATAAAAAAGTTCGTTCCACCCCAAAACGGGCTCCCCAACAAGCTAGCCTTTTAGACGGTTTTAACCCAATGCACTAGCCCAAATTCTTTAATTTAAGCCGGAACAAAATGGATGTTCCGGGCTCAACGTCACGGTCACGCGTGAAGGTCTTGCGTACCTTAAGGCCCAGATCGATACATTCATTGGTGTAGGACACACCAACGTCATATTCAACGCCACCGGATTTCTCGGCAACACCATCGATGACCGCGCCTGTCAGACGGTGCGTAAAACCACCGCTCAGGCGCCAGTTTTGCTTGATCTGATAGAAGGCGCTGGCCCGTATTTCTTCCCGGTCTTCCCGGTTGATGAAATTCAGGTCACGGTCCAGCTTCAGGTAGCCCAAGGTCAGCCCACGCTTTTCATTGGACATCGCAACATTGATTTCATTCCGGCGTACCGCGAAGGTTTGTTCGTCGACGCGGTACCTGTGCTCGAAATCAAGCCACCCTTTATAGGTGATGAGCGTGCGGCCAACGAGGTCAGACACGTCGCCTTCAAGGCCTGCGCCGTCGGCGAACACAAGGTCAGTTCCGCTCAGGCGCCAGCTCTGCCCAACCATCACATCGGTGGTCCAGTCAGTGTCGTCAAAACGCCAGCGCAGGCCGTACGTCAGGCGGCTGCCTTCTTCCCACAGGTCATAGCCTGATGCGCGCTCGGGCGAGAACAGGTTCAGGTCGTTCAGCTCAAAGGCGCGACTGTCTTCGTTGACGATATTGTCAGGTGTGCCACGCCGCGGCGACACAGTGATCTCCGCGATTGGCTCGATTGTGTGGGACCCGCCTTCAGTGAATTTCACAAGGGGCCAGGTCACCGTGCCGGTCACGCGCGCCAGGTTGCGCCACTCGCTGCCGGACGTGCTGCCGAAAGTGCCGGCAAAGGCCACGTCATCAGGCTGGTCTGCATCATCGAGGTTATAGGCATCCGTGCGCACAAGCGCGTCAGCATCTATCACGAACCCCTTGGGGGTGATCCAGCGTTTCTGCCAATTGGCAGATAGGGACACACGCTGGGTATCAAGCCCGTCAGTCCGGTGCAGCGCAAGCGCGTTGCCGCGCAGCTTGAGCGTGCCACCAAGGGGGTGGAAATTCGGAATATATTCGGCATCGATCAGCGGCAGGGCAAAGGCTGTCTTGCCTGCGATGTCCTCGATCCGCAGGCCCTGGAAGCCGATGGTGCGGGCTGAGACATAGGAACGGCCGTAGAATCCCTCCAGCAAATATTCGCTGATCAGTGTATCAGCGTCTGAAATGTCGTAGCGGCGGAGATAGGTATCGTCCGATGCCCAGTTCAATCGGTATGTCGAGCGCCAGCGCTTCGAATGGTTGAACTGGCCGAATGACCCGATATGGCCGCGGAACTCCTTATCGCCGGTAGGATCGTTGGTGACGTCATCGCGCTCATCGGCGTAGGTGATGCTGCCATCTACCTCAAACTGACCGAAGCCAAGGTGCTTGCGGTATTCACCCTCAACCAACAGACCTTCCTTTGACGTGTAGGTCGGCGTAATGGTGGCATCACTGCTGTCACTGAACACATGATAGTAAGGCACCCCGATAACAAACCCGAGGTTACGGGTGGTTTGAATATCCATCGGCAGGAGGCCGCTGGCCCGGTCTACCGTGGGGTCAGGGTGGGAAAAATACGGCGTCCACATAACAGGGATGCCCAGGATTTCCAGGCTGGCATTCTTGTAATAAAGGCGGCGTTTTTCCCGGTCGTGGGTAACCTTGACGGCTTTGATCTGCCAAAGTGGCTGCTTGCCGCTGCCATCAGCGCACACCTTGCAAGGGCTGTAGACCGCTTTCTCCAGCGTGGTTTCATTGTCGTTACGCTCACCGCTGGCAGCAGCCACCTGCGCACCGTCAGACATGATCAGGCGGATGTCCTCGACAAAGGCGCGCTTGAGTGAGTCGCTCAGGTCAATATGTGGGGCCAGGATACGGTCACCGTTCGGGGCCGTCAGTTCCACAGCGCCTGAGGCCTTCGCTTCGCCCGTCTTCTCGTTGTAGCGAACTTCCCCAGCCCGCAGGGTATAACCGTCGCGTTTCAGAAGAACTCGGCCAAGGGCCAGAATTTCGCCGGTGTCCGCGTCATAGCTGATCTGATCAGCCTCGAAATCAACCTTTTCGGCTTTAGTGTCGGCTTCTTGCGCCAGCACAGGGGCTGTAAGCGCAGTTGAGCCGAAGAGACACGCCGCCGCGAAACCTTTGATGAAAGCCGACTGAAAAGACACTGCTGGAGTTTCCCACCCTAAACTGTTTGAGCCTTGATAGCGGGTGTGGCCCATTATCGCAACGACCTTGCGGCTTTTCTCCACACACGCCATCAGAAAAGCAGGTCAGGACATGTATCTGTCTTAAAAATGTGGCGATTTCGCGAGCGATGCTTGCAACTGAAACCAAGAAAAGGCATTAGGTTGGGGGAGGGCGAGCCCACCGGCACAAACCGGTATGAGGTACGCGAAGAACCAAAACAAAAAAGAGGATTTTTCCATGCAAATCGAGTTTTCTGCATTGGAACTGCCCGCATCAGGCGCAGTGGTGTTTCTGGTAGAGAAAGATAAAGAGCTATCCGGCTTGGCGGCAGATGCCGACAAGGCTGCGGGTGGTGCGCTGACAAAGGCGATGAAAACGTCCCGCTTTACAGGAGGGCAGGGCCAGAAGCTCCAGGTTATCGCACCGGCTGGCCTGGACGCCGAGCGGGTCCTTCTGCTGGGTGCGGGTGAACTGGACAAGGCAAATGCGCAGGATATCGTCGAGCTTGGCGCTGCGGCTGTTGCAGGTCTCCTGGGCTCGGGCAGCGACACGGCAACATTGGTGGCAGAAGGTTTTGACGCCGTTGCTGTTGCTGAAGGCGCGCTTCTGCGGTCCTACCGGTTTGACAAATACCGCACGAAAGAGCCTGAGGCGAAGAAGCCAACCTTGAAGAAGGTTGTTGTGGCATCTGCCGACAGCGGTGCGGCGGACGCATTTGCCAGCAGGAAGGCGGTGGTAGAAGGTGTTTTCTTGACGCGTGACCTGGTGTCAGAGCCTGCAAACGTTCTTTATCCGGAAAGCTTCGCTGACCGCATTCGCGAACTGTCAGCGGTCGGCGTTGACGTTGAAGTGCTGGGCGAAGCCGAGATGACCAAGCTGGGCATGGGCTCACTGCTTGCGGTTGGCCAGGGGTCTGAGAAAGAATCCCAACTGGCTGTCATGCGCTGGAACGGCGCGGGGAAAGACGATCAGCCGATCGCTTTTGTGGGCAAGGGTGTGACCTTTGACACCGGCGGTATCTCACTCAAGCCTGGCGAAGGCATGGAGCAGATGAAGTGGGATATGGGCGGCGCCGGCACGGTTGTTGGCCTGATGAAGGCGCTTGCCGGGCGAAAGGCGAAGGTCAATGTAGTGGCCATCGTCGGTCTCGTGGAAAACATGCCTTCGGGCAACGCGCAGCGTCCCGGCGACGTTGTGACCAGCATGTCTGGCCAGACCATTGAAGTGCTGAACACGGATGCAGAAGGCCGCCTGGTGCTGGCCGACGCCATCTGGTACTGCCAGGACCGGTTCAAGCCAAAGTTCATGATTGATCTGGCCACTCTCACTGGCGCGATCATCATCTCCTTGGGGCATGAGCATGCCGGTATCTTTACCGACAGCGATGATCTTGCGAATGGCCTGTCCAAGGCTGCCGCTGACACAGGTGACAAAGTCTGGCGTCTGCCACTTCACAAGAACTACGACAAACTGATCGATTGCCAGACAGCTGATATGAAGAATATTGGCGGTCGCGGGGCAGGTTCGATCACTGCGGCGCAGTTCCTGAAGCGTTTCACCAACGATGTGCCATGGTGCCATATCGATATTGCCGGCACGGTCTGGTCCGACAAGGACCTGCCGCTCAGCGAAAAAGGTGGCACCGGCTACGGTGTGCGCCTTCTCGACAAGTTTGTCGCTGACAACTACGAAGGCTAGGCCGTATGGCGGAGATACGTTTCTATCACCTGCAACGCCAGACGCTGGAGCAAGCTTTGCCCCAGCTGATGGCCAAGGTGTATGAAACGGGTCATCACGCCGTTGTGAAACTCCCGGGCAAAGGCTTGATGGAGACCGTAGACAAGGTCTTGTGGGATTTCGATCCCGCAAGCTTTATCCCGCACGACAAGGAAGGGTGTCAGGACCCGGCCGAGCAGCCCATCTACCTGACAACCGGGGACGAAAACCCCAACGGCGCTAAAATCCTTGTGCTGATCGACGCCGTGAAATGCACTGACATGGACGCCTATGACCGCTGCCTTTATATGTTCGATGGTCGGGACGAGGGCATCGTGGCTGAAGCCCGGGCCGATTGGAAGGCGTTCAAGGAAAAAGGCGTTGAGATGTCATATTGGCAGCAGCGTGAACAGGGCGGTTGGGAGCAAAAAGCGTGAGCGATTTCTGCGTCAAGCACGACACCCTGCCGTATTTCATTTGCACCAATATCATCGATTTTGACTTCTCCAAGGTGCATCACTGGCTTTCGAACGCCTACTGGTCAGAGGGCATCCCGCTGGAAACCGTGGTCAGGGGCTTTACCAACTCGCTGGCTTTCGGTCTGTTCCATAAAGACAAGGGCCAGGTGGGCTGTGCCCGCATGATCACCGACAAGGCAACCTTCGCCTATCTGGCCGATGTCTACATCGATGAAAGCGAGCGGGGCAACGGGCTTGGCTGCTGGTTGATGGAAGTTGTCATGGGCCATCCTGAGCTTCAGGGGCTCAGGCGCATGATGCTGGCCACGGCCGACATGCACCCGCTGTACCGGAAATTTGGCTTCGTGGAACCCGCCAAGCCTGACCGCCTGATGGAAAAAGTATCGCCTGACATCTACAAGGCGCTATACGGGCATTAACACCCAAATGTAGGACCAATTCATCTGCAACTTGTATCCAATAGGTTACGGATTCTTTACGGATTCGGCCTAACCTGAAGGGAAGGGGAGGACACGCGTGAACCTCGAGTAGAGAGCAAAGTGTCCCATGATGAAAGCAGTTGTCAGAGTTACGTCCGTCGCCGTGTTCCTGTATGTGAGCTTGGCCGCTGCCGTCTACCACTATCAAGAAAAACTGATGTTCCACTTCGCACCCGTCCCTGACGGGTATATTTATGCCTTCCACACGCCGTATGACGATATCCGCCTGACAGGCGACGATGGCGCGAGGCTTCACGGTGTCCTTTTCAAGACCAGGGGCCCTTCACGCGGGGTTCTGATTTACTACAAAGGCAATATGGGCAATGTAAGCTGGTCGGAACAGATCGCGGAGCCATTTCTGGATCTGGGGTTTGACGTGTTGTCGATGGACTATCGCGGATTTGGCAAAAGCCGGGGCGAGCTTTCGGAAGCCGCGCTGCTGTCCGACGCGGAAGCTTGGTACGACTGGGCGGCGGACCACTATAAGGGCCGGGATATCCGGGTCTTCGGCTATTCAATGGGCACCACGTTCGCCAGCCATGTCTCCGCGGTCCGGAATGTTAGCAACACCATCCTGTTTGCACCGATGAAATCGGTGATTGATGTCGCCGAGCGTCGCTATCCCTACCTGCCGATTGAGATTCTGGCAGAATATCCGCTTCGGAACGACCAGAAGCTGGCGCAGGCCAAAGGCCATATTGTGATCTACCACGGCACGGCGGACCAGATTATCGACTATGCGTCCGGCAAGGCCCTCTCTGCCGTCTTGGGGCCGGATGATAGCTTTGTTACCGTGCCCGGCGGTACGCACTATGACCTGCCATGGCGGGAAGACGTGCGCGCAGATATCCGTGCCCGTTGGGGCCTCAGTTACGCGTCCGCGCCGCTAGGACGCAGCAACCAGCCAGCAGCAGCAGGTCTTTCAGAAGAAACTGCCCGCCCGAGGTAAGGTACGGGAAGCCGCCCATGGTTTTGCTCCACGCCGGGGCAAAGGTCACCATGAAGCTGAGGGTCACGATGAAGGTGAAGGCTGCAAGCCCGAGGCCTGCCATATAAGCCTGGCGGTTCCACCAATAGCCGGTCAACAGCACCACCGTAATCAGTTCGACCACGCCAATCACATAGGACGCCTGCATGGTGTTGAAGTAGACCGGCAGCCACCAGTTGAAGACCGGGCTGGTTTTCAGTAGCGGCGCGATACCATCTGCTTCAATTTGAGTGAATTTCATGCCCCCGATCCAGCCAAGGACAAGGATAAGGCCCATGAGCATTGCGAGCGTGGACTGGCGGTACCCAAGTCGCCAAAGCGCCAGCCCGCCAATGGGCACATATTTCAGCAGGCCCTGACCAGAGCCGATAGCTGGAAAGCCGCCGAGTGAGCCGATCCATACCGGGTTCGTAAACAGGAGACTGAGCGACAGGGCGCTCCAGGCCACAATAAACCAGTAGGCGTAGCGCTTGATGCGTTCCGGCACAGAGTGCAGGACGATCAGAAGCCCGGCCAGCGCCTGCATGCCGCCAAGGGACCACATGACCCATTGTTTGTTTTCCTGCAGGCCGGAGAGGAACATATGTCCCTTCAGCCAACTGTCTACCGATGCCGCGCTGGCAGCAGAGATGTTCATCAGGCCAAACCATATCAGGACGGTGGCGAGCGACAGGGTTACAAACAGGTCAGTGAATTGCGCACCTGGGCGCAGGCGGTCGAATAATGCTGTCATGGTTTCAGGCTCCCCTCACGATGTGAGCAGTAAGCCGAATGCCAGGCAGGCGTCAAGCCGCGCTTTCGCCCATAACGGCTTCTTGAGCTTCCGTGAAGGCTTCTTCAGCCATCATCCAGGCGTCCTCGGCTTGGGAAATCTGTGCGGCGAGTTCCGCAGCCATTTTTGACAGCTTCGCAACCTTGTCTTCCTGCCCGGGCTCATAAAGGCGCGGATCGGCGAGGCGGTTATCCACTTTGTCTTTCTCAGCCATCAGTCTCTCGAGGGCCTGCTCGGCTTTCTCCACCTTGCGGCGGTACGGGGCCAACTGGCGGCGAAGCTCTGCTGCATTCTGCCGGGCAGCCTTCTTCTGGTTGTCCGCCTTGGGCCCGCGCTTTTCAGATCGTTCGCCCGACCGTTCTTTCAGAAGATGCTGCTTATAATCCTCAAGGTCGCCGTCAAAGCGCTTCACATCACCTTTTTCAACGATCCAAAGCCTGTCGACACAAGCTTCAACCAGGTGGCGGTCGTGGCTGATCAGAAGGACTGCACCGTCATAATCATTGACCGCATGGATCAGCGCTTCGCGGCTGTCGACGTCCAGGTGGTTTGTGGGCTCATCGAGGATCAGAAGCTGGGGCGCGTGGAAGGTCGCAAGCGCGAACATCAGCCGGGCCTTTTCGCCGCCCGAAAGCGATTCCACCGGCCTGTCGGCTTTCTCTACGCCAAACCCGAAGGACCCGAGCCGTGCTCGCACCTTGGCCTCGATGGCGTCCGGCATCAGCTTCGCCAGATGGTCAAAGGGGTTGGCCTTCGGCATTAGCTCATCAAGCTGGTGCTGGGCGAAATAGCCGACCGTCAGCTTGCGCGGGCGGCGCATCTGGCCGTCCATCGGCTTGAGCTTCTCGGCCAAAAGCTTGGCAAAGGTGGATTTGCCGTTGCCGTTCGCGCCCAGAAGCGCGATGCGGTCATCCATGTCGATCCGGAGCTCAAGCTGCTTCAGGATCGGCTTGTCCTCCTCATAGCCAACACTGACACCTTCAAGCGCGATCAGGGGTGACGACAACGGGTCAGGCTTCGGGAACTGGAACGGAACCGTGTGCTCTTCCACCATCGTGGCGATCGGCTTCATGCGTTCAAGCGCCTTGATGCGGCTTTGGGCCTGCTTGGCCTTTGATGCCTTCGCCTTGAAGCGGTCCACGAACGACTGGATATGGCGGCGTTCGGCTTCCTGTTTGGACTTGAGCGCCATCTGCCGTTCCATCTGCTCGCGCCTGAGTTCCTCGAAGCGGTCATAGCCACCGGTATAAAGGTTCAGCTTCTGGTTCTCCAGATGCACAATGTGGGTAACGGCCTTGTTCAAAAGATCACGGTCGTGACTGACGATCAGGACGGTATAGGGATAGTTCCTGAGGAAATTCTCAAGCCACATCACGCCCTCAAGGTCGAGATAGTTGGTCGGCTCATCCAGCAGCAGCAGGTCAGGCTCGTTAAACAGCACACACGCCAGCGCCACACGCATGCGCCAGCCGCCTGAGTAGCTCTGACATGGTCGTGCCTGCGCTTCGTCGTCAAACCCAAGACCCGACAGGATCGTTGCCGCACGTGCTTCTGCCGTATGAGCGCCAATATCTGCGAGGCGCGTGTGGATTTCAGCGATCCGGTGTGGGTCGGTTGCTGTTTCAGCTTCGGCCTGCAGGGCTGTCAGCTCCTTGTTGGACATCAGCACCGTCTCAAGGAGGCTTTCAGGCCCATCGGGCGCTTCCTGCCCAACGTGGCCAACGCGCGCGGTTGGACGGATCTTGATCTCACCAGCCTCGGGGCTCAGCTCGCCAAGGATCATCTTCAGCAGCGTGGACTTGCCAACGCCGTTCCGGCCAACAAAACCCACCTTGTGCCCAGCGGGCACGCCAACGGTGGCTTCCTCAAAGAGGACGCGGTTGCCGATGCGGTAGGTTATGTCGTTGATGTGTAACATGGCAGGCGAGGTATCACAGGGCAGGGGCAAAGGCAACGGGATAGACGCCCCAAAGGCCTCAGGTACAGACAAAGCTTGGCTTTGCCATCGTTTGTGCTATAAGGCGCGCGAATCAAGTTTAACCCCACTTACTAAAGGGATAGTCACATGGCTGTGCAACGTACTTTTTCCATCATTAAACCAGACGCCACCAACCGCAACCTGACCGGTGCGATCAACGCCATTTTTGAAAAAGCTGGCCTGCGCATTGTTGCTCAGAAGCGTATCCAGATGACCCAGAAGCAAGCAGAGACTTTCTACGCTGTGCACTCTGAGCGTCCTTTCTTCGGCGAGTTGGTTGAGTTCATGACCTCTGCTCCTGTTGTTGTACAGGTTCTGGAAGGCGAGAACGCCGTTCTGAAGCACCGTGAAGTTATGGGCGCCACCAACCCGGCTGAAGCTGCGGAAGGCACTGTTCGTAAAGAGTTCGCCCTGTCCATCGGCGAAAACTCCGTTCACGGTTCCGACAGCGAAGAGAACGCAGCGATCGAAATCGCTCAGTTCTTCTCTGGCAACGAGATCGTTGGCTAATTAGCCACAAGAATTCTGCCTGGGAGCTAACTAGGCACGCGGGTTCGCTCGCGAGAGGGAAGGGTCAACCGTTCGGTTGGCCCTTTTTTTGCGAGCAGACTGGCAGTTTTCATTACAAGTTTGGCATTTGACTGTGTTTTCCCTTTAGATATTGGTTGCGTCAAAGCAATCTGAATACGACAGGGAATTGTATGTCCAAATATCTTCAAGCCGCAGCAATTGCTGTGCTAAGCTTCGCTTTGACGGCCCCCACCCAAGCGTACGATACTTATGGCGAAACGCTCGATGCACGGAGCGGCGATCTATATGCCGGTGCCTATATGACGTTCCGTTTTGGCGGGCCGCGTAAAGCTCAGACCGACGATCAGCTTAAATACGGTTTCCGCGCTGGCCTGCAGGCGCCAAATCGTGGCTTTCTTGCCGCACGGCGTTATGATTTAACCGGGCGCCCGGTTCAGGGGCGTCAAAAGCTCAAGCTGAACCTGCTGGATACAAGTTTTGACAGGCAAGGTTTTGAGAAGCTTTCGCTCGCTGGCGCGCCTTTGGTCTTTCGCAGCACTGACGGCCAGATATATGTTTTCAGCGCTGACGGGCAGGACGGCGACGGCAAAAGTAGTTCAGCCCTTAAAAAGGTGGGTAAGGCGGCTCTCTGGACAGGCGTCGTGGTCGTGGGCCTTGTTGCGGTCCTTGCCCTTGGCTCCTGTGTGGACGGTAAATCGAAAGAAGAACAGTTCCTAGACACCTGTCCGTTGAACTGAGCCAGGCTAATATTAGAGTGTATGAAGGGTCGTCCTGCAAGGCGGCCCTTTTTTGTTACCCAGTGGATTGATGGGGCGCGTGGTTCGTGTATGATCTGACTGACTTCATGGGGACCTTTCATTTCTTGTTCCTGCCCGTCGGATCTGGCTGGATGGCATACTCTATCGTCCATCGCTGCGGGGTGCGGAGCACCGTTAAGTCGATTGTCAACGTTGCCTGGGGCGGTAAAGTGACATAGACAGATGTCAGTTTCACTGTGTCCAATCAACAGCCTTGGTTCGCAATGAAACTCTGAGGCAGCGGTGAAGCACAGGACGGCTATGTACGAACATGACTGGCATTGGAAGCGGGCGCTGCTCGCCGGTCTGGTGGCGCCGCTGGGCGCTTCTGCCGCAACTGGCATGCTCTACTGGTCCATCAGCAACCTGATCGTGCTTTTGCTTGGCAAAGAGCTGGTTTTCGCCGAGCTCAGCTTTGTTGCTGGTTTCTTCGTTGAAGGGGAAACAGTCGCCTATATGTCGCTGGGCGCGGGCATCACCGGCATGGTGCTGATGCTTATCCCAGGGCTACCGCTGGGTTATGGGCTGTCAAAGCTGAGGCGCCACTCGAAACCAGCTTATATCGCCACAAGCTTTCTGGCCTTTCCCCTAATGGTAATCCTGATCATGTTCCAGAGCGGATCATCAGGTGCGGTAACGCCGCGCGACATCTATTTTCTGAGCTATTTTGCCCTGATCACGATACTGAATGGCTGGATCGCACACTGGGTGATCCACGGAAAAAGACAAAGTCCGCCCGTGGGGGTTGCAACTGTATTTGAATAGCGTTTCAACGCCATTAGGGTCTGAACTCAATTCGGCTTATTGATTTTCGGGTAATTTTTTGATTCAAGGCTTCGAAAGAAGGAGCTTTGAATGGCACGGTTTGATTTGACGGATAATGAATGGGCGATTATTGAGCCTTTA
>Ga0209578_10000152_pt1 | contig 133868 bp, 109 predicted proteins | sample tdAd472_FD_187127 | JGI IMG/M metagenome (GOLD analysis project Ga0209578, IMG submission 187127) | Marine sediment microbial communities from the Atlantic coast under amendment with organic carbon and nitrate - tdAd47.2 (SPAdes)... | ecosystem: Environmental > Aquatic > Marine > Coastal >...
AATGAAGGCATAATCAGAAACAAATACAAAATAATGAAAATAACACCGCATAAAATTACGCCTTTTACACGGTTGTAGTTTAATTATTACATCAAAAACCAAAGTAAAAACCAAACAACAGTGGACACAGATGCCCAATCTCACCCTTGCCGATGCAGGCGGATGAAGGCCGAGAGGTCGGCTTCCGAGATGCGCAGTTGCCTGCCGAAGCGGTATGCGACGATGTCGCCAGTTGCGATCCAGCGCCGTACCGTCTTGGTCGACACCTGCAGGCGTTCGGCGACTTGGTCGAGGGTATGCAGCGGCGTGGGATCAACGTTCATTGGGGTCTCCTGGATTGATAGGGGTGTTGCTGACCAAGGCTTCGGCGGTCTCTTGTCCAGACAGGGTCTGCAGGTGCTCGCGCGCCGCCTGGTGGGCGAGAAGGCGGACAAGTGCGACAAGCGCGTCGTCTGCAATCTGGTCCGGGGCAATGGTGTCCGCGTTGGTCCGCATGCGCGCAAACCTACGCGTGATCCGATTTTGGGTCTAAGGCCCAACTTTTAGTCGATTGGGCGAGAAGTTGGGCCTTGGAAAAAGCGCAGATTTACGCGTCTGCGAGCGGGTCGGGGGTGTCGCGTTGAATTTTGAGTGCGCGCTGAATGGTGCGGCCACTGGGAACCGGGGTGTGGCTGGGGAGGAAGTTTGTGGCGAAGGATTGAACGAAAGAGACGAGCGGGCCTTCCCGTTCATTGGTGATCGGGTTGGTCGTTACGCTCGGAGTGCGCTTGGTGACCTGTTCGTACACCATGGCCAATAGGACAATGAGGACGTTGTTGTGCTCGTGGGCCTTTTTACGGGGCACCACGGGCTGCTCGGCATTAATGAGCGCGGCTTCGAGGAGGCCGAGGTGGGAGATCGTGTCAGCCAAAAGCTGATCTGCCGGTACAGGCGAGGCGCCAGCGATGCGGGCAAAAGCAATATCATCTATCTCGCCCAGCAAGTCGCTGAGCTCTCGGCACTGGTCGGCAACGTCGGCGAGCGACCAGGCACGGGTGCGGTCGGCCTCGGTTGAAGCTTTGGCGGCATGAAAGGTGCCAGCCACGTGCTTGAGATGGGTCAGATAGGACTGGTGTTGATGATCCGGTTGATCGGGTAACTCAACGCCGGCGGCAGACCAGACCCGGCGGGCAGCCTGCCAATCGTCCGGATCGTGGGCGAAAGCTTTATCCGTCATGCCTTGGGTGTAGCGCGAGGAGGTTCGACCGTCGAACCAAAATTACAGAGTTAATCAACGGGTCAAGATTACGGATGTCTGATTAATGACCCTGACGAGACATCTTAACTGACAGGGGTTGGGTTCTGCTTATGACCCATTTCGGTCTTCACCATTCCTTTGGTGTGGCGGCTGCTTTGCGATCGGTTTCCGGACATTTCCGCTGTCTCAGCGATACAGCGCTTTCGTGCCAGAAGCGGTCATGGGATCCATCAAAACTCTATCGATTTTCAAGAATTCCGACACACTGGCGTTCGGAAGACTGTTTCCCGAATCAACAGGAATGCCCTCCAGCTGAATCTTAGCTAGGTTCAACCCGGAGATGCTTTTGGGCAATCATCGCGACGTATGTCCCTGCGCAGTTTAAGGACGCGAATGATCAAAGGAGGCCCTTTCTTGGTGTCCGTCAACAAGATCTCCAGCACGCACGGAATTCCGGTTCATCGTAGGGTTGGCTCGCGGCCCACAGTCGATATCAGATGGTCAAGGCCCTGACGGTCGGCGGTGAAGCCCGGACATACGCTCATAGGAGCGCACAGCAACCCTGCCTAGAACCGGAGGGAGCGAAATCCGACCAGTTTCTCGACCAACAGGACGGCGCCCAACGTAATGACGATGCTGACCGTCGATACGGCCGCCGCTGTCGGATCGAAATCCCATCGTACGTAGTCAAACAGTTGAATGGGCAGAGTGGCGCTTCCGATGTTCTTGAGTAACAGGGAAACGGCGAATAGATCGAAGGAAATGATAAAGGCCATCATGGCGCCGGCCATGATGCCAGGCTTAACGATGGGAAGCGTGATGCGCATGAATGTCGTGAACTTGCCGGCGCCCAGGCTGCGGGCGGCTTCCTCGATTGAATTGTCAAAATTGTAAAGAGACGCCGTCACGGCCATGAAAACAAAAGGCAGGGTGATCAGGACGTGGCCGATATAAAGGCCGAAGAACGTCTTCGAGAATAGTCCGATGTTGTAATAGAAAAACAATAGCGCAATTGCCGTCAGAATTTCCGGTAGCAGTAGCGGCGCAATGATCAGAATGCGCAACATATCCCGCCACCGGCCAGCGAAGCGGACCACGTACAAGGAAGAGGTGACGCCCAGGATGGTGGAACTGAAGCTGGTTAAAAGCGCGAGCCATAAGGAAAAGAACAGGGAATCCATGAAACTCCGGCTGTTGAAAAAGGCCCAATACCAGCGCAAGGAGAAGCCTTCGGGCGGAAAGGCAAGGAGTTCCCCGGAATTGACGGAAGCCAGTACGACGATGATCAGCGGCAGCAAAAGGAAGGCGTAAACCAGCCCGACAAATGCCAGATAGGCACGCCTTCCAACCTGTGACCTAAGGCCCCCGATCCTCTCGGTCATGATCTCAGCCCTCCTTCATCATGTAGCGGTTCGTGATCTTCAAGAAGGCAATGACGACGGCGGCCCCGGTCAGCGACAGGATGAACGCCAAGGCGGCACCGAAAGGCCACAAAAAGGCGTCAATCAGCAACTGGATCACCAGCGTCGGCATGATGACCTCCTGAAAACTGCCAAGTAGAATAGGGATCACATAGGCGCTGATGGTGAGGACAAAGACCAAGATGGCGCCCGACTGAATGCCGGGAAGGCTCAAGGGCAGGACGACCTTGAACATGGTCTTCGCGCGAGAAGCACCCAGCGATTGCGCCGCTTCCTCGAGAGCCGGATCGATTGATTGGATGGATCCCAAAATGGGCAGGATCATGAAAGGAAGGAAAACGTGAACCAGCCCGACACCGATGCCGAAGTTATTATACATCAGCGGCAGGTGTGTCTCGATCAGGCCGGCCTTGATCAAGGTGTCATTGATCAAGCCGTTATTGGCCAGCAGGATAATCCAACCGTAGCAACGAATCACCACGCCGACGAGCAGCGGTGACAGAATTCCCACATACAACAGGCCCTTGAAACGCGACTTGGTGCGCGCGAGATGATAGGCGACGGGATAGCCGATAAGCAGACATATGGCTGTGGTCACCATCCCAAACACAACGGTTTTGAACAGAACGCCGAAATAATAGAGATCGGTCAGCGCCTTGGTGTAGTTATCGGTCGTAAAGCCGGGAGCAAAGACGGCTGACGTCGAAGGCGTGCGGAAGCTCATGACCAGCATGTTGACGTAGGGCACGAGCAGGAAGAGAACCAGGAAGATGACCGTCGGCAAGAACAAAAGCAGCGCCGTGTTCGAACGCATCCAGGCCGGAACCAGGGCCGCAATTGTTTCCTGTTTGATGCCTCGCGCCGGTACCGTCATTTGCCCCAATGCTCCTTGACCCGCCGCGGGAAACAAGCGCGGCGCTTACGATCGGTCCCGCGGTTCACGCTTGAATAAGCCATGTCTTGTCCGCCGCAAAGGAGCACCAGATATGATCTCCGACGCCAAACTCCGTCCACGGCTCTTCCTGAACCAAAAAGACGGAACCGTCGGCGCATGCCACTTTGTAACCGGCAAAATTGCCCAGGGAAAAGCGGTCTTCGACCTTTCCAGGCAGTGAGTTCATTCTGTCCGCATCTGGCTTTTCGGCCTCGAGCTTGATCACCTCCGGGCGGACGACAATAGTCACCCGCTCGCCTTGGGCGCGTTCATCGCCGGACAGACAGATGATATCGCCCAGGCTTGTTTCGATGGTGTAGTGGCTGGCGTCGTCCTGGCCCTTGCACGTCCCATCTATGAAATTGGACTGGCCGATAAAGCCGGCCACTTTCTTGCTGGCCGGCCGTGAGTAAATGGTGGTCGGGTCGCCCATTTGGGCAATAACGCCGTTAAACATGACGACGATGCGATCCGATATGACCATGGCCTCGCCTTGGTCATGGGTGACATAAACGGTGGTGATGCCAACCCGCTTTTGCAGCGACTTGATGAAAAACCGCATCTCCTCGCGCAGTTTGGCGTCCAGGTTGGCCAAGGGTTCGTCGAGAAGCAGGATGCTGGGCTCAATCACCAGGGCCCGCGCCAGAGCCACCCGTTGTTGTTGTCCACCGCTCAGTTGTTGGGGATAGCGGTCCGTCATGCCGGTCAGCTGCACGGCATCGATTGCCCGTCCAATCCGTTCTTCGGCCTCCGCCCCGCCGATTGAACGCATCTCCAGACCGAAATTCAGATTTTGGCGCACGGTCATATGGGGAAACAGGGCATAACTCTGAAACACCATGCCGATATTGCGCCGTTCCGGAGCGAGACCGATGATGTCCTTGTTGTCGAACATGATCTGTCCCTCGTCGGGCTGCTCGAAGCCGGCGATGCAGCGCAATGTGGTGGTTTTGCCGCAACCGCTGGGCCCGAGCAGGGAAATCAGTTCACCTTCCTTGATTTCCAGGTTCAAATTGTCAATTGCGGCGACATCGCCAAATCGCTTCGCCAAACCGCTGATCGTCAGTTGAGTCATGCAGGCAGTCCCGTCTTGACCTCGGCAGCACGCCCCTCTCCGCAACGCCGTGCGAAGAGGCGGCGCACAATGTTGTCGCCGGGCTTTACCGGCGCCCCGACCCGTTGTCAGGTCACGACATTTCCTTGTTCCAGCGGTCGATGACCTTGTCGCGATTCTGGTTGGCGGTTTTCCAGTCGAAGCCGGTAATGCTGGCGATCTTTTCGCCTCGAATGGGAATCAAGTGCTTCACCTCGTCGGCCACCTCGACGCTGCGGTTTGACGGAGAGACGAAATACCCCTTGACCCATTTGGCTTGTACGTCGGGGCGCAGGATATAATTGATCCATTTATAGCCGGCCGCCTTGTTCTTGGATCCCTTGAGCACGTTGAACACCTGATCGAACATGAACATACCCTCTTCGGGAATCCCCACATCCATATTGCCGCCCTTGTTCTTGATCCGCGCGACGGCAGGGAAATCCAGCAACCCAACGTTGATCTCACCGCGCGTCAGCATGACTTCCATGCTACCGGAAAAGTCCACCTGCTTGAAAGGTTTGAGCTCCTTGATCTTGCTGAAGGCGACGTCGGTGTTGTACTCGGAACCACCGTAGACCTTGGCGATCATCAACAAGAACATCATGCCGGCCGTGTTGGTGATGGTGTAGAGGCCGGTCTTATCCCGGAATTCCGGATTATCCCAAAGGTCCTTGTAGGATGTCGGCGGCGTCTTCACCATATCAGGACGATAGGCGAGCCCAACCGGCTGCATCCAGCCGACCACGCCATCGTTATTTGGAAAGCGGGCCACGGAATAGAGGTCCTTCATATTCGGAACCTCTGATTCCGGAATGGCCTCGAAAAATCCTTCCGATTTCGCCAAAGCCGCCCAGATGGAATTGAACATCAAGACATCGTAAGGCGGGTTTTCCGGTCCGGCGGCCCGCAAATTGGCGATCCAAGCCTTGGTCAGACCAATATCGAGCTTCACCTCAACACCGGTTTCCTTTTCGAAACCGGGAATGATCTGGGACCGCATGAACTTCTCGAAGCTACCGCCGTAGGAATTGATGACCAGAGTCTCCGCACCCCGGGCGACATAAGGCATGCCGATCGTGGCCGCCGCCGTGACGCCGGCGGCGCCTGATAAAAACGTCCTTCTGTGAATCTTCTTAGCCATGGCCTGAACTCTCCTATGATCCTTTTGTGATCCAATCTTGTTGGAACGGCTATCCACTTTGATTTCGCGAGGCGGTTTTCTCCTCCTGCCGGCACTGCGTGATCCGCGTGTTGTTTGCAGGATCAGCGCAATCGCCAACGGGTGTCCCAACCAGCATAGGCCAAGTCCCGTCGATGGTGTGTCCGGCAATGCCGCTCATTGGTTCCTCCGGCATCGATATCCAATTCACATTGGGAGTGAGGAGAATATCCAAGCTGTAATCCCTTGCTGGCGTTAAATGAAGACGGTTTTGATTCGGTTAGACCTAAGAATTATTTATATCGTTTCGCGGGCCCATGAAGGGGGCGCTCATCGATGCCGGCAACGGTTTTCAATCGGCCGTCAGCCATTTCATATCGGGATCGAGCGGGGACACCGGGCGCGGCGTCCCACGAGACCCGACCGGCCGAACCTTGGCACCATCAAACCTAGTGCGGCGTTCTCGCTGCTTGGATTCTCAGTCCACGGACTCGGCTGCGCCCATCAATTCCTTGCGCAGCACCTCGCTCGCGGCGGCGTCGATTTGACCGTCCGTACCGACGACGCATCCGTAATCACCGCGCGCGCCCTCTGCGCTCACGTAGCCATTATCGATATCACTTTGCACCTCAGCCAATGGCCTGACCAGAGGATCGCCATAACCGGCACCGCCCGGCAGGTTAAGCTGGGCGATATCCTTGGGTGAAGACAAGGCCGCGAGAGCGCCGACTCCCAGGTCTCGGATTTCGTCCTGGCCTTCGCCGTGCACGGTGGCGCGTGCCAGGGCACCGGGTTGGCCGCCGAACAGACCGGGGGTGCGCACGGTGACGCCATTCGGGTAAAGCCCGACCTGCGCCGGTTGGCCGTCGTCAAAAAGCAGGCGGGCGCGGACGACCTGGCCGAGTCCGCTGCGCCAGCGGCCCGGTCCGGCGCTATCCGTCAAATACGCCTTTTCCAGTACAAGGATCGGCGCCCTCGTCTCGAACAGTTCAACCGAGGTATTGGCGGCACTGGTCGGCCACAACAGGCCCGATTTGCCATCGCCGTGCTGTGACGCGCCCTGCCCTCCACCTTGAAACAGATGATCGTTATAGATCGAGCCATCGGCGCTGCGGCCATAAAAAAGTCCGGAACTGGGAAGGCCGGTATAGGCCTGCACCCGATCCGGCATGGCATCGGCCAGGGCCATGAAAATATTGGGCGCAATGTACCAGCCTGTGCGCGTGCGCATGTTCACCGCCATCGGCTTGTCGCAATTCAGAATGCTCCCCTTCGGCGCCCGCACCTTTAGCGGCCGATAGCAGCCGGCGTTGCCAGGCACATCGGGCGTCAGCATGCACTTGAGCGGATAGGTGGCATGAGCCTGCGTGTAACTGAGAGTGCAATTGCTGGCCCCGCGCCGGCTTTGAAGCGGCGCGCCCGCGAAATCCACCTCCATTTCATCGCCCTTGACGGTTACGCACACCGGATAACGTTCCGGAGACCCAAGACCATCATTCCATATCTCGCTTTTGTAGACGCCATCGGGTAGCCCACGGATGGCATCGCGCATGGCGGTTTCCGCCCGGTCCTGGATGACCATCGCCAGGGCCTCCAGATCGTGCATGCCGTATTCATCCATGAATTCGAGCAGGCGCTCTGCGCCTGTCTGACTGGCAGACACGAGGGCGTGGATATCACCAATGACCTGATCGGGATCGCGTACATTCGCGCGGATCAGTTCGATGACATCCTCGCTGACCTGGCCCTCGCGATACAACTTCATGGGCGGGATTTGCACGCCCTCTTCATAAATTTCGCGGGCATTCAGGCTGTCTTTGGTGCCGCCGATGTCGGTGACATGGCCGACGATGCCGATGATCGCCACCACCTGGCCTTCGCGGAACACCGGGGCGGCGATGGCGATATCGAACAAGTGGCCGGCGCAGAGCCATGGATCGTTGGTGATCAGCACGTCGCCCGGATTCAGCTTTTCCGCAGGATATCTCTCCAACATGGCGTTGATCGCCATCGGTAGTGTCAGATTGAAAACCGGCATGGCGCGTGGCGAATGGACGATCTGATTGCCATGTGCGTCCAACACCTCGCAGGCGAAATCCTGAGCCTCCCCAATGACCAGCGAAAATGCCGTCCGTACCACGGTGTGCCAGCACTCGTCGGTGACATTGATCAGCCGGCTCCACATAATCTCGAGCCCCACCGGGTCATTGACGATGCGCTTCACCGCCTCTTCGATCGGCATGCCGGCAGGCACCACCGCTTCCAGGGCCGAGCTCTGGCTGACGCCAATGCACAGGTTCAGATGCGCGTCCACCCGCAAGGTGTCGCCGGGCGGCACGACGGTCGTGGATTCCCGCTCTTCGACAATCGCCGGACCGGCGATCTCCTGGCCGGGTTGCAGTACGTAGCGATCATATATCGGCGTTTCCACAAATCCGCCCGCATCGGGGAAATAGGCTTTGCGGTGGCCCTTGCAGGCGTCGGTGCGTTGGTCGGCCCCCGCCTGCCGACTCACGTCGACCTTCGGCGCCGGCCCCGAGCACAAGACGCGCCAGTGCAAGGCCTGAATTTTCGCTCCATCATAGAGATGGGTGTAGAGCCGCGTATAAATCTCAGCGAACTTGGCCAGTATGTCGGGCAAGTTGTTCTCACCAAGCGGTTGGCTGGGAAGCGGAACCCGGATTTCGTGCATTTGACCAAGCAGCCGCATATCGGCGGAACAGGCGATTGTGACCTCATCCGAGGCAACACCCGCCTCGGCCAGCCGCCGCCGGCCCTCCTTTTCCAAGTCCGCGAGCAAGTGATTGACGGCTTCGAAATCCATTTCTTCAACGAGACAGGGCAACGAGCGCACCTGTTCGAAGCTGATTGGCGCGACCAGAAAGCCGAGCGCCGAAGCCGCCCCCGACGCCGGCGGCACGATCACCTCGCCGACCCCCAACTTGCGTGCCACCCGCGCCGCATGCGCCGGTCCCGCGCCGCCCATCGCGGTCATTGCATAACGCCTGGGATCACGACCCTTCTCGACGATATGGACGCGCGCCGCGCTGGCCATGCTTTCGCAGACGATTTCGTAGATCCCCCAGGCCGCGTCGGCCTCGCTTAGGCCAAGAGGCTCCGCCACGGCACCGATCGCCGTCGCCGCGGCGTCACGGTCCAGAGCCATCCTTCCGCCAAGAAAATACTCAGGGTCCAGATAGCCAAGCGTCAGGTTGGCGTCGGTCACCGTTGCCTTCGTCCCCCCCTGTCCGTAACAGGCGGGGCCTGGTTCGGCGCTCGCGCTGGTGGGACCGACCTTCAAGAGACCCAAGTTGTCGACACGCGCAATCGAGCCGCCCCCGGCGCCGATCTCGATCATGTCGATGACCGGCGCCTTGATGGGCAGGCCGCTGCCCCGCTTGAACCGATGTACCCGCGCGGCTTCCATCATCGGCGCGACTTCGGCGTGGCCGTCCTGGATGAGGCAGGCCTTTGCCGTCGTTCCGCCCATGTCGAATGAAATCAGATCCTCGGCGCCCACGAGATTGCCGAAAAACGACGTCGCCAAACCACCGCCGGCCGGCCCGGATTCGAGAAACCGCACCGGGTACGCCGCAGCCATTGCCGGTGCCGCCAGGCCGCCGGAAGACTGCATGAGATGAAACCGGCCGCGGAAGCCCCTCTGCTCGAGGGTCTCCTCCAATCGCCGCAGATAGCTGGCCATCAGCGGTTGGACATAGGCATTGACCACCGTCGTCGAAGTGCGGTCGTACTCCCGCAGTTCCGGCTGCACGGCGCTTGAAAGCGATACCGCGATGTCCGGGAACATGCGCTCGATCAGGGCGCCGACGGCTTCCTCATGCACCGGGTTCTTGTAAGAGTGCATAAAACAGACGGCAATCGCCGCGACGCCGCGTTCCACCAGTTTCTCAATTTCGCGGCTGGCCTGATCCATGTCCAGCGGCATCACCACGTCACCGTCCCGGTTGAGGCGTTCCGTCACCTGGCTTCGCAGCCGCCGGGGCACCAACGGCTCGGGAAATTCCAGGAACAGGTCATGAATGTCGTATCGCTGCTCGGTTCCCATCTCGAGGACGTCGCGGAACCCCTCGGTGGTCAGCAGGCCGACCCGCGCGCCCCGCCGCTCGATCAACGCGTTCGTAACTAGCGTGGTTCCGTGGATCAAGTGCCCCACTAGGTCCAGCTTCACGCCGGTGGAGGCCAACAGTTCGCTCATGCCCTGCAACGCCCCCATTGAAGGGTCATTCGGCGTGGTCAGGCACTTATGCAGATGGACCTCTCCGGTCTCTCCGTCGAGCAGAACGAAATCGGTGAACGTCCCGCCGATGTCAAATCCCAAGCGGTAGCGATTCGATTGTTGGGTCAATTTTGTTTTCCTCCAGAACGTCGCCGGGTCGTTACTCCGTCAAACGTAAACGCGCCTACGCCGTCCTTGTCTCCCGCAATGGCCATGCGGCCTAACGTCGGCTGAAACCCTTGCTGTCCAGGAATTCGCCCAAGTTTCGCCGTTGCACCTGATTGGCGCCACCTAGACGGCGGGCCGAGTGCTCGGACCATCCGTAGGTCTCGTCGGTGAAGGTATCCTCGTAGCCGGGCTTGACGTCGTTGAGCGGCTCGCGGCGTCCCTTGTAGAGACCCGAGCGGCGTGTCGCTTCATCGTATTCGATCAGGCCGTCCTGCAGATGGCTTGCCGAGTACCGGTTACGGCTGACGACCACCTTGCGCGGCAGGCGGGGCTTTACGCCCTTATCCTCATTCGCCGTCCCGATAGCCAAACCGACCGAAGCGTAGACATGCTGCGGCAGGTCCAGAAGATCCGAAATACCCTGCGGATCGTTGCGGACATTTCCCAACATACATGTGCCAAAGCCCATGGACTCGGCGGCGATGGCAGCATTCTGGCCAGCCATGAGGGCGTCCCCATGAGCGACCAGCAGCGTGTTTATCTGATCGCCGCGATAGGGGTATCCGCGTTCGCGACAGATGTGTATGTGGCGGGAAATGTCGGAGCAAAAGACCAACAATACGCCGCATTCGACAACGAATCTCTGGTTGCCGCCCATGACGCAAATCTGTTCCTTAATTCCAGGCTCATCGACGACGATGATGCTGTAGCTTTGCAGATTGCTTGAAGTCGGGGCCCGTTGCGCGGCTTCAAGGATCAGGTCCAGCGCCTTTTCGGAAACCGGTTCATCCGTGAAACGTCGGACGCTTCGATGCGACAGCAGTGTTTCCAGAACGGGATTGTCATCCCCCAATTTGAAGCCTGGAAATGGCGGTCGTGTTGTCGAGGTCTTGCGCAAGGGTTGCACTCCTGATTAACCGGCTGAAGTGAGAGGCAATAATGGCTAACCCGATTTGCGGTCTTGCAGACCAGCGCCTTCAATGCCTTCTCGCCCGGTTTCCATACGGACACACGCTCCCATCAACTTCGCGGTTCTGGCTATGCCGGCGCTTTTTCATTCGATGCCGGCAAAGCCGACAGCAGTTGTCCGCGCCTGCATGAGGCGGATTTGGTTAGTTCATTTTCCGCCGAGGACGATGTACCGATCCTCTTGCATCATTGTCCGAACCCAACCGGGAGTGATGAGAACGAGCAAGATTTAGTCCTTTGCAAAACTTAAATGAAGATGGTTTTAATTCGAGTAGACCTAAATAATTTTTATATCGGGCCGAGGACACTTTCCGCATGGATCTGAAACAACTCCGGTATTTTTGCAAGGTCGCTGAAACCAACAGCATGACCCGCGCTTCGGACGAGGTGTATATTTCCCAACCGGCGCTCGGGATGCAGATCAAGCGGCTGGAAGAGGAACTCGACGTCACGCTGTTCACGCGTCATTCGCGCGGAGTCACGCTGACGTCAGCCGGCCGGCTTTTGAAGTCTCACGCCGACGAAATCCTGAAGCGCGTGGAGATTGCAAAACAGGAACTGCGCCGCTATCGATTGAGGCCTTCCGGTACCGTACGTGTCGGCGTGACGCCGGCATTGGGGTCGGTCCTGGCGCCGAACCTGCTTGAGATCTGTTTCGAGCGAACGCCTGAAATCCATCTTTCTTTCGTCCAGGGCTTTAGCCCGCGCCTCGACAAGCTTTTCCAGCAGGAACGCTTGGACCTGACCTTCTCTCACACGTCATTGGCGGGTGACCCTCGCGTCCTATCCTTTCCTGTATTCTGGGAGAAATTGTACCTTGTCGGCTCGACGGAAAGCGCCGCGGACCTGCCGTCTCCGATTCCGTTCAGGGACATAATACCGCTCAGTATTCTGATCGACAGCCGCAGCCAACGCACACAGGAAATGCTGCTCGAAGCAGCGGCAGCTGTTCAACTGGAGTTCGAGAACTTGGTGCTCATTGAATCGATCAACATTCGCCGCGAAATGGTTCTTGGCGGCCGGGGCTTTGGGGTCGTGCCGCTGGCCTTGTTCGCAAAGGAGATTGACGCGGGCGCCGTTCGCGCCCTGGAGATTTCCGACATGGATCTGTCCGGAAACCATTACTTGAACAGTCGAGCTTCTGAATCCATGACGCCCGCCGAATCGACGGTTCACGACATGATTCTGGAGTTGGTGGAGGCGAGTCTACAAAGCGCCGAGCACGGCTGGAAAAGGCCGGTCGTTGACGCTTCCGAGGCTGTTTCAACGGAGTAGATTCAATCTTCTTCCCAATCTTCGAAGGCATTTTTCTGATCGTTGCCGGATGCGCCCTTCACGCGTTCAGAGCATGCATGTTGAGCGAAGGAGACCCCAAAGCCTTAAGCCGACGGATCGCTAAGTCTGGATTGGGTCACCTCCGGTCTTTCGTTTACGGAAACCATGATGTCCGGTTTCTGATCAGTTTGCCGACATTCACCGCCAGAACAGATAATGACGCCTCTTGGCTAATTCCAGCAGTCAGAAAAGAAGGCGGAGCGTTTCCGCTCCGCCCTCAGCTTCAGACGTCAACCTGCTCTGCAATGTCCAATGCGTCATCGACCTCGACGCCGAGATATCTGACTGTGCTCTCGATTTTTGTATGCCCAAGGAGCAATTGGACGGCGCGCAGGTTCCCCGTCCGGCGATAGATGAGCGTCGCCTTGGTACGTCTCAGGGAATGCGTGCCGAAGAGGGATGCATCCAGTCCAATACTGGTCACCCACTGGGATACCAGTCTCGCATACTGTCGAGTGGTCAGACTTCTACCTGGCCCACGCCGGCCAGCAAATAGAAAATCGCTCGGCTTCTTATCCTGGGTTCTCAGATAATCGTCGACCGCTTGGCGGGTGTGCTCGGTGATTTCGAATTTCACAGGACGTCCAGTTTTCCGTTGGCGGACTGTGGCTCGCTCCACCGCATATCCGTGCGGTGCGATATCTTCGACTTTTAGGCTGACGACATCGCATCCCCGCAATTTGCTATCGATGGCCAAATTGAAAAGTGCCAAGTCGCGTCGGCGCTTCGCCAACTGCAATTGCGTTCGGATGGCCCAGACATGTTTGGGCCGCAGCGGGGGTTTCTGGCCGACCAGTTTGCCCTTGTTCCAGGGCACATGCGTGGTTGGTTCGGTTTGCTTAAAAAATTGCATCATTCTCCTCCTTTGTCTGAGAAGAGAAATGATGGCGTTATTCTTCTGCTATCGAAGGTCTACCGGAACCTATCTGCGGCTTCTGGCCAATTCGCCTTGGTGCCAGGTGGGGACATTCCCGCTTGCTACTCAACGACGGCGGCCGCATCCAACTCCCGCGCCCATTCGACATTGGAGAACTCTTCCGCCGTTTCCAGGAAGGCGCGGACGATGCGCAGGCGTTTGCGGCCTGCGGCGAAGACCAGGCGCTCGGTGATCTGCAGCTTGGTACCCTTGATCGGCAGCAGGCGGAAGCGGGTCCAGGGATCGGGACCCGCATCGGTCGTCGAGAGGACGGTCACGCCCAAGCCCGCCGCGACGACCTCGCGCATGGACTCCCAGTCGTCGATCTCCATCACCCGGTCCGCCGTCAGACCCGCATCGAGAAACGCGTTGTCGAGCAGCGTCCGGGTCGGCGTGCCGATCTCGCGCAAGACAAGCGGCGCGGCGGCGAGATCGGCCAGGGTGACGCCGTCCCGGTCGGCCCAGGGATGGTCCTTCGCGACCACAGCGACCACCGGATCGACGCGTAGCGTGAGCGCATCCGGCCAACTGTCGCCCGAGGTTTCGCCGACGGACGCGGTCAATACCGCCACGTCGATCTGCCCGTCGCGCAACTCACGCGCAATGCCCGCGGTATTCTTGATCACCAATGAGAGTTGCGGCCCCGGGTATTTGTCGGCAAAGGCGCGGAGCAGCGGCACGATGACGTGCGGTCCCGTCGCGCCGACCCGAAGCCGGCCCTTCTCCAGCCCGCGCCCGCCCGAAAGCAATTCATCGGCCTCGTCGACGGCACCGAAGACCCTGACCGTGATGTCCAAAAGATCGCGCCCGAAGCCGGTCAGTTGCACGCCGCGACCTCGCCTTTCGAACAGTTTGACGTCGTAGCGCTCCTCCAGCGCACGCACCTGCAACGACAACGTCGGCTGCGCCACACCCAGGCTGAGCGCGGCTTTCGAGTACCCGCCCTCGCTAGCGACGGCGTGAAAGGTCCTCAGGTGAGACATATTCATAGTCATAATAAATATAATAGATAAAAAACATATATTTGTTCAATAGATAACTTTTTGCGACTCTCCACTCATCGAAACACGCGCTGGATCGCACCGGTCCAACAGAGGAGATCGCATCATGGCTGCCACGACTTTCGAAACTGTCGCCACCACGAGCAACCAGGACAGGGCGCGGCCCCTACGCAACACGCTCGCCTACCTGGTCTCGGTCGCCGCCATCGCCGTTGTACTCGTCGGCGGCGCCGTTCTCGCCTGCACCCCCAGCCTCTGGGGCGCCGTCGCCACGGTTATTTCATAAGACCTTCGGCACGGGAGCGGTCAGATGATCCGGCATAAGAAAAACGAAAATCAGAGCACGGCGCGCCGGTCCAGTCCGGCCGCCCCGTCGTACGAGGCGATGCAGGCGCTGCGCCGCTCTCTAGTGTTCGCCCCCATGCCGGCGCTGGCCCAACGCCGTGCCACCGACGCAATGCAATGGCACCGCTTCGAGGCCGGCGCGGAAATGCTGCCCACCGCTCCCGGCGGGGGCGAAGTTTTCGTCCTTGCCGTCGGTCGCGCCGACGTGGTGAGCCGCTGGGACGCCGCCAACCGCCTCGTGCGGTCGACCCTCGGCCCGGGCGACCTGTTCGGCGCCTTTGCCGCTTTCGACGGCGACGATCGATCGTCCATCGTCGTCGCCAAAACCGTTTGCCTCGCCGGTTCCATGCCGAGCGCGACGTTCCTCGGCCTCGTCGGCGAACACCGGGACGTGGCGCTGGCCATGCTTCGCCATCAGGTCCGCGAACTGCGCGCCGCCAACCGCCGCATCGACAGCCTCGCTGGCATGGACGCGCGTGCGCGCCTGGCCTTCGAGCTCGACCGGCTCTCCGAGGTCGATCCCGGCGACCACTCGCGGCGCCAGATCCATCCCGTTCCAACCCAGGCACAGATCGCCACCAACGTCGGCCTCGGCCGCCAGACCGTGGCCCGCCTGTTCGGCGAATTGAAACGCGCCGGGATCATCCGGCGCCGCGGCAGCACGCTGAAAATTCTCGCGCCGCGCGACCTGAAACGCATCTTCGAAAACCGTGACCACCCCAGAGACGCCGATCAGAACGAACCGAAGTGACGATCCACCCCCTAAATCGAACCGAACTGTCGCTTATACGACTTTAAGGAGAGAACCAATGCCCGCCATAACCACACAAAATGTAGCGTTTATGCCTATGCTTTTTACTCACGTGGCCCGGAAGACCGCGTGCGGAGAAGCCATCAACCACACCAAAACGAGGAGAGAAACAATGAGCAACCTAACCAAATTCCTGATCCCCGCCGTAAGCGTCATGGCGATCACGGCGGCAAACCCGGCATTTGCCGCGGACCTCACTGCCAATGAAAGTCTCAAAAAATTCATCAACGGCAACGCACAGGTCAAAGAAAACATCATGTACAATGCCCCGCACGGCCCAACCGGTCGAATGAAGGGCGCCGATTACGATATTGTCGATGTCCAGCTCCAACACCTGCGGGCCAAGAGCATCACCATCCATCGACCGGCGGGTCCCTACAAAGTCATCGCCATGAAAGGTGTTGCGATTTGCCCTGGAAATGGCAAAGGCACCTCCACGACGTCGGTCACCCAAAGCGTCCAATTCGACAAATCCCAAACGAACACTTTTTCCGCAACGCTATCGTCCAGCCAGAAACTGGGCGTCACGACAAGTGTTGAGGTGGGTGTCGAATTCGGCCTGCCGGGTGCGGCCAAGGGTACCGTCAAGCTCGGCGTGGCGGTGAACAAGGAATCGACGTATGGCCAATCCAACACCACCTCCAAAAGCACAACGACTGCAATCAAGGAAACATCAAGCGTCACGTTGACTGGTGAAAACGACGGCAAATGGGCGCAGCTCATGGCGCGGGTACATAGTGTGAAGAATCTCCCCTTCACGGCGGTATTCGAGCCGCGATACGAGGACAATGTTACCTTCATCGCCCAGAACAAAGGCAACCTGTGCATGTTCGAGGACTCGCGGTTCCGGGGGCGCAGCGTATGCGTGGGTGCGGGCAAGGAAATTGCGCGCATCGGCGGAACGTTCAGCGGCTGGAATGATCGCGTCTCTTCCTACAAGGCCACGCATAATATCTGGGGCGAATTCTGGCGCGACACCAACTTCCGCTCCGATCAGGTCTTGTGGAAGGGCGAACAGGCGAGCCTTGGCGGGTGGAACGACCGGGTGTCGTCCCTCAGAATGGGCGGCCGGTGGAAGTTCGACCTCAACTGGGGCAAGATTCATGGCTGGTTCCCGCAAAACCAACGCCAATTCGTGGTCAAAGGCACAATCGATGTCGATATGACCCAGGGCACCGAAACCAAGCTTGTTGTTACGAACATGAGCGACAACGAGTATAAGACTTTTTGCGGTGTCGGCGGTTCCACCATGGCCAAGCGGCCGGCCGACTCGATGACGCATTCATCGAAAGCCGGAAACGTTACGGTCAGGGATGTGCCTGTTTCGAGCATCAAAAACTGAAGCTGTCGAAACAGAACTCAGGCCAAGACGATTTGTCCCATCCTGCAAAAAGGCCGGCCGCCGCAAGGCGGCCGGTACTTTTTTGACTAGCCGGATGTGCCGGCCAGAATGCCTTGAAGCTTCTCCGGGCTCACCGGCTTTTTGATATGGTCGAGCAGGTCGATGCCGTGGATCTTGGCCGCAATATCGGCAATCTCCAGCACCTCTTCTTCCAGGCCGCTGACCACGATCACCCGGCCCTGGTAGTTGTCCTTCGCCGCGCGGCGCAGGAATTCCGCACCACCCGTGCCCGGCATGTTGAGATCGACCAACAACACGTCCGGCGGGCGCTCGGCGGCGGCGAGATGATCCAGGGCGGCCTGCCCGTCTTCCGCAGCGGAAATCACCGTCGCGCCCAGTTTTTTCAGGGCCTCGGCGGCGAGGGTGCGCGCGAAGGCGTCGTCGTCGATGACGAGAAACGAGCGGGAAGAGATTTCCATTCCAGAGCCTCCCATCACCGTCCATCCTATGAGATCAGGCGGCGGTCTTGCCGATGGCCATGGCAAGCGCGTCCATCAGCGCCTTGATGTGTTCGGCACTGACCTTGTGCTGGATGTCACTGGTGAGCGTGCGGATGGTCTCCACGTGCAGCTTGATGATTTCGAGCTCCACCGCGCTCGGGACGTCCAGACCGGCAACGAACGTACGCAACTGGTCGGCGATGGTCTGAACGGGATTGTGAATCTTGCGGTCGGCGGCGACCGAGAGCTTCAGGTCGTTGATGACCTCGTCCAGGCGCTGCATGTTGCGTACCTTGCGGCCGGGCGACAGCACCAGCGTTTCCACCGCATCCTCGAAGCGCTCGACCTCGGGCTTCATGGCCTCGGGGACGAAGGCCCGCGCATCCTCGGCGAAGGCGTCGATATGGGAAAGCGCCTTCAAGAAGACCTCGTCGTCGTCGTCCGCGGCCTCGCCGCCCTGAGCGAGGCGCTTGCGGATCGCCAGGATAATCTGCTTCCTCATGCCGGCCAGGGAGAACGGTTTGACGATATAGGCGAAGACGCCGTTGCGGTGGGCCTCGCCGACGTGCTCAAGGGTGTCGTTGCTGGTCAGCATGACGAAGGGGATGGCGGGCCAGCGCTCACGCGCCATTTTCAGAAGTTCCAGGCCGTTCAGGTGCGGCATGTTCCAGTCCGAGATGATTAGCTGGAAATGCGGGAAGTTTTCGAGTGTCCGCCAAGCCTCGCGCCCGTCTCGTGCGACGATGACCGTTTGGAAGCCCAATTCCGCGAGCGCCGACTTCGCCAAGTTGAGCGCGAAGTCGTTGTCCTCCACCAGGAGGACCCGCATCTTGGCGAAGTCGAGGCCGAAATCTTCGCGAATGGCCATGGTGACGCCGGTGTCCCGTCCCTCTGGCCCCGGCCGATCTCAGCGTGGCGGGGCACGATATTTGTACCAGCCTATTCCACTTGGCATTGGCGCTCAAGGATGCCAAGGCCCTCGGCGAACGCCCGGGGGATGCTCTCGGTGTCGCTTGCCGCAGCTTCGAGATCGCCGTCGATGCAGAGGCGCTCCACCGTCAGGCACAAATCGGCGAGCCGCATCAAACCCATGGTGCGCGCATTGGATTTGAGGTTATGCGCCTTGCGCTGCAGTTCGGCGGTATCGCCACCCTCGGCGGCGGTCGCCATCCCGGCCAAGGTATCGCGCCCCGTACGGGCGAAGTCATCGATCAGGTTCGCCACCATCGCATCCCCATAGTCCGAGCGGAGCGTTGCCAGCGCGGCGGGATCGAAGGTGGGGACATGTTGACCGACGGCGGCGGCCGGCATCGCCGCCGGGGCGCCGCCATCTTGTTCCCCGGCGAGCACCCGCGCGATGGCCGCTTGCAGCGCTTTGGGGTCGATCGGTTTGGTGACACAGGCATCCATCCCGGCGTCCAGGCAGGCTTCAAGTTCCTGCGTGTTGGCCGCTGCCGTAACGCCGATGATCGGCAATGCTGCGCCGTTCGCCATGGCGCGAATCTCACGGGTTGCCTTGATGCCGTCCATGACCGGCATGTGGCGGTCCATCAGGACGACATCGAATGTTTCGGTTTTCAGCCGCTCGATGGCCTCGGCGCCGTTGACCGCAACGATCGCCTCGTGGCCGTACTTCTCCAGCATGCCGAGCGCGACCCGGCGGTTGACCTCGTCGTCCTCGACCAGTAGCACGCGAAGCTTGCCGACCGGCACGTGATCCGCCGCCGGTTCAAGAGGCGCATCTCCATGGTCCGCGGGTTCTTCCGAAACCACGGCGAACGGCACCACGAGGCGGAAGGTGCTGCCGGTGCCGAGTTCGCTTTCCAGTTCGATCCGGCCGTTCATCAAATCGGCCAACCTCCGACAGATGGCGAGACCGAGGCCGGTACCGCCGTACTTTCGCGCCACCTCGACCGCCCCTTGGGCGTAAGGCGAGAAGAGTTTCTCCTTGGCTTCGTCTGAAATACCGGGGCCGGTATCTCGAACAGAAAATGCCAGCGTCACACGCCCGTCCGGCATACGTTCGGCGACGATGGCGTGAACCGCGACCTCGCCTTTGGACGTGAACTTGAGGGCATTGCTGAGCAGGTTCAGCAGGATTTGCCGTAGCCGGTTCGGATCGCCCATCACCGAGCCCGGCAGGTCATCGGCTATATTGCGTGTGAGGTCGAGTCCGCCTTCGTCGGCGCGCGATGCCATCACCGCCAGCGCGTCCTCGACGGCACGTCGTGGATCGAAGGGAATGATTTCCAGGTCCAACTTACCCGCTTCCAGCTTCGAGATGTCGAGCAGGTCGTTGAGGATGGTAAGCAACGACTGACCGGAAGCGATGATGGTCTCGGCGTATTCGCGCTGTTTGGTCATCAAACCCGTGTCGAGCAACAGCCTTGCCATCCCGAGCACGCCGTTCATTGGTGTGCGGACCTCGTGGCTGACCACGGCGACGAAGTCGGACTTGGCCTGCGACAAGGCCTCCGCCTGATCCCGCGCCTCACGAAGCAATCTTTCCGCCTCCTGGCGCTCGGTAATATCGGTGGTGGTAACGACGAAACCGCCAGTCGGCACGGGAATGCTCAGGATATTGATGGCGCGCCCGTTCTCGCGCGTCATGTCCCGCTCCCAGATCTCGGTCAGGCGCCTTGGGTCCTTGACCCGATCGAGCACGCCTTGCCAGCTCTCGCCCTCGTCCCTGCGCATGGTCGGACCGACAATGGCATCGAAGGTCTGCCCTTCGAAGAACAGTTCCTCTGGCAGATCGAACTGCTCGCGGTAGCGGTCGTTGTAGGTGACCAAGCGCCAGTCGGCGTCGTACATGGTGATGCCCTGGCCCATGCTTTCGAGAGTCAGGTTCAAGAGCCTGGATTGTTCGGCGGCAGCCGCTTCGGCACGTTTGCGCTCCGTTACGTCGGTGCTGACCGAACCGATGGCGATAAGCTCGCCGTCTTCTCCCAACACCGGAAAGCGGCTGACATGGAGGTCGCGCACGGAACCGTCGTCGCGCACGACATGAACCTCGTCTTCCCGGCGCCGGCGGTTCGCGATCACGTCCGCGTCGGCGGCTTCAAATTCGGCGGCGCGCTCGGGCTCGAAGATGTCGTGCACGGTCTTACCGACGATCTGCTCCGGGGTCATGTCACGGTTCGCGGCGAAGGCCTTGTTGACCAGCAGATATCGGCCATCGACGCTTTTCACGAACATCAGCGCCGACGCATTGTCGAGAAACGCCTTGAACAACGCCTGATTTTCGCGGAGTTCGGCTTCCGTCCGCATGCGCCGGGTGACGTCGGTATGAATGCTGACCGTGCCGCCTTCCGCCGTACGCCGGTCGCGGATTTGGATCCAGCGGCCATCGGCAAGCGGCACGTTGAAGGTCTCGTTGGTCCGGCCATAACTCGCCGTCCGCCGGTTCATGCGTGCGATGGTGGATTCGGCTTCGGCATAGGCGCCACTTTCGACGTCCTTGGCGATCAAGTCGGCGAGTGGCGTTCCGGGTGCGGCGTCCGCTTCCGAGTAGCCGTACATTTCCCGGTATTGGCTGTTCGACAGAACCAAACAGTCGTCCTCATCGAACAGCGCGAACCCTTCCGATACGTGCTCGATGGCATCCATCATGCGCGCTTTCGCCGAGGCGGCCTCATCGCGGGCGGCATTGAGCTCGGTCTCGGCGCGGTGTTTTTCGGTGATGTCGGTGAAGATGCTGAGGATGCCGCCGTCGGCTGTCGGACGGCGGCGCAGTTCCATGATCCGGCCGTCGGCGAATCGCCGGATGAAATCTCGGGTCCGCTCCGCCTTCGGCGAGACCGTGAAGTTCTCGACGTTGGCATCCGCATAGAAGCCCAATTCCTTGTTGCGCTTAATCAGGTCGTCCCAGGTGAGCCCTGGCCGCAATTCCTCCGGTGTCATTCGAAACACATCGACAAATGTCTTGTTGTATGCGACCAGCACGTTTTCGGCATCGTAGAGCGTGATGGCATCGGGGATGTTCTCGATGGCATCGAGCAACTGCGCACGGGATTCCGCGACCGCACCCTCGGCGCGTTTGAAGTCCGTGATGTCCGTGCGGACGCCGACGATGCCGCCGTCGTGGGTGCGCGAATCGCTGCACAGCAGCCAGCGACCGTCGCTGAGGTGTTGCTCGAATCGCTCGCAACCGTCACGAAATTGCGCCAGTCGATGCGCGATGGCTTGCGTGGGCGTTTCACCTGGATTGGGCTTGTCCTGACCACGCTCGACGGCGATGCGGACGAGATCTTCCAGTGTTGTGCCGGGAATGGCGATATCGGCAAGCAGCGGATAAAATTCCCGGTACCGCTGGTTGCAATGGACGATCCGCTCATTGGCATCGAAGAGAATAAAGCCGTCGGCAATGTATTCGAGGGCGCTGAACAGGTTGTCTAGCGCCGCAGCCGGCGGCGCGGGGTCGCCATTGCGATCGAGCCCGTCGATGCGTCGGTCGCGTTCGACAAGGGCTTCGATTAACTCGGCTTTCTTCATGCGCGCGTAATTCGACCTTGAAACCGTGGTCTCGCCCATGGCCAGCATCCCCTAAGGCATTTCTTTTCAGGGCTGAATTATTTCACGCTATGGCATGATGCGCCACCGTGCACGGGAGATTGGTGGTGGTCGTCGTGCAATGGCTGCTTCGGGTCAAAAGCAGGCATTATCGGTCTACGGAATGTTTTTCGGCTTTCGGAGGATCAGCGGTCATTTTGGATAAATGCCTCGACCGTGAATTGGAAACCCGTAGACCAGATTTCAAAAGCGCGCTTTCTGTTTCAAGTTGGATGTGGCGGGTTTCGGTGTACAGGCGGAGCGAATTGAAATTTATATCTTTTTGCTGATGGTGCGTGCGGTAGGAGCTTGAACAAATCTCTCCCCCGCAACCAATATAAACCCGTCAACTCAATGAGTTGGCGGGTTTGGTGTTTGGGAGGCGTGAGGCAGTGCGAAGGAGTGGAAATCACATGGGAATCAAATGCGTTTCAATCGAGGCATAATGCTGCAACCTTGAATCCGATGGTTCGCATTGATGTCTTTTTAGCCACAGATTTGCTGTCGAAGCCCAAGCGGTCATAGATTCCGAGAAACCCGATCTGCGTCGATATCAGGCCTGTTTGTCTGTCGGGAGCGGACGGAAATCCCTCGGTCGGGTTTCTTTAGCCCGTAGCCAGAGGCGGCTGTCCGCGGGGCGTCTCGAAAAGTCCGCTTTCGGTGCACGAAGCGGAAGTCCTGCCGTGGGTAGATGGATAGCTCCTGTTGACCCAACTGAGACATCCAAGCCGAACCATCAGCATACGCGGTTTCGGATCTGTCTGCGGACATTCGGGAATCCGTGGTGGAAAGGCAACGAAGTGCCAAAAGGAGAAATTTTCCTCTGTGGAACTGGAAGCCAAGCCCGACCTACCAGTGTTCGGCAAGGGCGCGATATTTACGGGAGATTTCGGATCTGGCCGTTTGGTCGCCGATGGTGCCGCTGAACCAGCGCTCGGCCGTTTCCCAGAAGACCGTGCGTCCAACGGCGAAGCCACGGCAAAGCGGTTCGGCCTTGGCTGCGGAAAAACTGGCGACAAGGTCCTCGACAGGCGCATCGAGGCCAAGAACGACAATGCCTCGGCAGTGCGGATCGCGGGCCCGGATGACGTCACCCGCGGCCCGCCATGCGGCCTCGTCGCGCATCGGCGGTAGCTTCCACCAGTCTGGAAACACGCCTTTATCGTAGATGGCGTTCAGGCTCCTGGGAATCGTGTGGGCATCCTGAGCCATGTGTTCCGGTGGAATCACTTCGACCAGCAAGTCGCGGTCGGTCGCCACGCAGGCCTGGTAGAGTTGCAGCAGCGAGGCTTCCTGCTCGGCGCGCAGGACTTCAGCATCGTCGGGGTGATAGCTGACCAGGCATTTGGCCGCGTGCTCGGCGGGCCAATGGCGGAGTTCGAGCCCGACGTTGGCGCCGCTCTCGAATCGGAGCGGCCGCGAGCCGGGCAACTCGACCGGCCGGGCGATCCAGATCGCGTTTCCCGTCAGCCGGTGCAAAGCGCGCTCACCGTATGCGGAGTCGATGATGACTCCGGCGCTATCAACGCCCTCCGCCGCTTCGAGAAAAGCGTCAGCGATCAGATCCTTGAATCTTTTCACCGCATCCGCGTCGGCTCCTGAGCGCTCCGCCAGTTTCTCGAACTGACTGCGGTGGTCGAAGGCGAGAGCGCGGACCTTCGGCCAGTCTCGGGTGCGCAGCGTGGCGCGATGCAGGTGATCCAGTTCGGGGCCGTCGGCCGGGGCACCGGCCAGGAATGCCTGCAATTCCTCCCAACTCGGCATGGCCGGCGCACAGCCGAGCCGCGAGACGACAAGGGCGCCGGCGCCGTTGGCGAAACGGCAGCAGGTCTCGAAGTCCTCGCCGGCGATCCAACCCCGCAGGAAACCGCTCATGAACCCGTCGCCCGCACCCAGCGTGTTGAGGACGGTAACCGGTTTGCCGGTGACCGAAATGCCGTTTTCCATATCGGTGGGAATGGCGCCATCGTAGACGATGCAGCCGAGAGCCCCCCGTTTGAGTACGATGACCCCGTCGCTGCATGTGCGGATCGCCTCCAGCGCCGTGCGAGTATCTTCCGACCCACCGGCGATATGGATTTCCTCTTCGGTGCCGACGATGAGGTCGGCGTCGGGCAGGATCGATTGCAGCCGTTCCGTGATGGCTGCATCGGCGACAAAACGATTTTCGCCGGCAGAGTGGCCGGTGAGCCCCCAGAGTACGGGCCGATAGTCGATATCGATGGCGACCTTGACGCCGCCCTCGCGCGCGATCCGAATGGCGCGCCGGCTTGCCGCCTCGACACCCGGTTGGGAAAGATGGGTGCCGCTGATCAACACTGTCTTTGACGAGGTGATGTAAGCGGGATCGATGTGTTCCTCGGTAATGGCCATGTCGGCGCAGTCGGGGCGGTAAAAAATGTGGGGGAAGGTTTCGCGGTCGCGGATGCCGAGGATCACCAGCGCCGTCAACCGCTCAGGATCGACGGAAATTCCCCGCGTGTCGACGCCCTCGCTCGCCAGGGTTTCGACGATGAACCGTCCCATCTGCTCGTCGCCGACACGGGTGATGAGCCCGCTTTTCAAGCCGAGCCGCGCCGTGCCGACGGCAATATTGGTCGGGCAGCCACCGACGTATTTGGCGAAGGTCTGCACATCCTCGAGCCGGCCGCCGACCTGCTCGCCGTAGAGGTCGACGGAGGAACGCCCGATGCAGACGATATCAAGAGGTCGTTCGATCACGCCCGCTCCCTTTCCGCCTAGCGGGCTTCGAGGTGGTGGCCAAGGCTGACGACCAGGGACTGCGCCAGGCACATGGGGGCGACGAGTGTGCGGAACCCGCTGTCTTCGTGTTCATGAACTTCGAACGACACCGTGCTTTCGAGGGCCAGCGGGCTGAGCGCGCTGTCGGTGATCGATACGATCGGAACGCCCGCCTTGCCGCGTTCCGCCGCGATTTCCGCGACCTCCGGCGCATAGGGCCGGAAACTGACGGCGACGATGGCGTCATCCGGGGTCGCAAGTGCCGCCTGGTTCGACAAAAGGCCGCCGACGCCGTCGAGCAGGATGCAGCGCCGGTCCAACCGTGACAGTGCATAGCTCATATAGAAAGCGACGGGAAAGGCGCGGCGCTGCGCCAGCAAATAGATGTCCTTGGCGTCGGCGAGCACGGAAACCGCTTCCGCAACCTTGGCCGGCGGCGTTTGCGCGCGGAGTATTTCCAGCGACGTGATCCCCTGGGCGACGAAATCAGACAACACCGAATCCGGTGCGTCCACGACGCTGCTCGCGTCGTGACCGCGCCGGTGCGAGCGTATGCGTTCCGCATAGCTGGGCGAGCCCGCCGTCAGCCGCGTGCGGAACACTTTCTGAATGTCGCTGAAGCCGTCATAACCCAGCCCCTTGGCGAAACGGACCATGCTCGAAGGCTGCACGCCAATGTCTTCGGCGATCTGCGCAACGGTCATCAGGGCCATGTCGTTGGGGTTTTCGATCGCGTGCTCGGCGATCCGCTTCATCTGCCCCCGGTATTCCGGATAGCTCCTGACGATCAACGTCTTGATCCCCTCAAAGGTATCGGGGAGAGGAGCTTTCTTCCGGCTGCGAGAATTCATCGTTACCTCAAGCAATCATCCGCGGATCAAATATGGCCAACCAGCGTGCCTTCACGTTCGAATGTAAAGAACATATATTTTTTTTATTGATAAGAAAAGAATTTTCTTTCATAATAAAAATTAGAAACGAACATTCGCACACACAAGCAAGGCAATCTGGAGAGCTTCATGTCCAAACGGATCGGCTTCATCGGCGTCGGCCTCATGGGCCACGGCATGGCCAAGAACCTACAAACCAAAGGCTACCAGGTGATGGCGATGGCGCACCGCAACCGGGCGCCGCTCGAAGACCTGATGGCGCTTGGCGTGAAGGAAGCGGCTTCGCCGAAGGAAATCGCGGAGAATGCCGACCTGGTCATCATCTGCGTGACCGGCGCGCCGCAGGTCGAGCAGATCGTCTACGGAGAGAACGGCCTGATGGAAGGTGTCCGTGCCGGTTTGATCGTCATGGATTGCACCACCAACGAGCCGGCGATGACCGAGCGCGTGGCTGCTGACCTCGCCGCGCGGGATGCCAGGTTCGTCGATGCGCCGCTGGCGCTCTCGCCGAAGGAAGCCGAGGAAGGCAAGCTCAACGTCATGGTCGGTGGTGACGATGCGTTGTTCAACGAGGTAAAGCCCGTCGTCGAGTGCTTCGCCGCCAACATCGTCCACACCGGCCCGGCCGGCTCGGCGATCCGCGTCAAGCTGATCTACAATTTCCTCGCCATGGGCATCGTTGCGCTGATTTCGGAAACCATGGCTGCCGTTTCGGCCGCCGATCTCGACAAGAAGGGTTTCTACGACATCATCAGCGCCGGCGGCGCCAATTGCGGCCTGTTCCAGCGGATCATCACCCGCGCGATGGAGGAGGGCGACTACGAGGGACTGCTGTTCTCCATCGATAACGCCAGCAAGGACCTTCGCTACTACACCCGCATGACCGAGGACGTGCCGCTGACCGGCAATCTCGGAAACGCCGTTCACCATGCTTATGTGCAGGCCGCGAACATGGGGCTCGGCCAGGAGTGCGTCGGCGCTCTGATGGAGGCCCAATCGCGCCTCAACGGAATCAAGATCTTCGGCAATTGAGCAGCCTGAACCTCCGGCGCGGGCCGGCCGCGGCGGGGGGACGAAAAAGAATCACAGTGCCGGCGGGAGCTACGGATCGTCATTTTGGAGATTTAGGAGAGAACCATGTCCACTAAACGGAAAATCACACGCCGCGGCCTGCTTAAGGGGATGGGGGCGACGGCGGGTGCCGGGGCGGCCTTCTTCGGGCCCTGGACCCATAACCGCATGTATGCCTCGGCTGCCGACAAGCCGATCAAGATCGGCATCACCTCGGATGCCAGCGGCCAGTATGCCAACTCCGGCGCTTCCGACCGCCGCGGCATGATGATGGCCATCGACGAATACAACGCCAAGGGCGGGGTGCTCGGCCGCAAGATCGAAACCCAGCACATTGATACGGAAACCACCCCGGCGACCGGATCGCGTGTTGCTGAACGTCTGATCAACCGAGAGGGAGCGGGCTTCCTGATCGGCGCCGTCAGCTCCGGCGTCGCCAACGCCATCAGCCAGGTAGCGCAGAAGTACGGCGTTATCTATCTCAACACTAACTCCTCCTCGCCGACGGAAAGCGGCAAGAACAAGCACCGCGTCAAGTTCGTGTGGGACGGCAATGGGCGTAACTTCGCCCAGGCCGCGGTGAAGAACGCCATCACCGCCTACGGCAAGAAATGGCTTTTGCTCACCAACGACTACGTCTGGGGCCACAATACGTCGAAGGCGACGCGTGGGCTGGTCGACAAGTACGGCGGTCAGATCACCGACGAAATCATGGTGCCGCAGGGAACGCGCGATTTCTCGTCGTTCCTGTTGAAGGTGCAGCAGGCCAACCCCGACGTGGTCGCGGCCGCCATCGGTGGCGACGACCAAAAAGCCATGCGCCAGCAGGTGGCGCAGCTCGGTCTCGGCTCCAAGATGGCCTGGATCAACAACCAACAGGATTGGCCGGACGTGTATGGCCTGCCGTTGGACAACCTGTTCGGCGTGTTCGGGACGACCTGGTACTACAACCTCGACCTGCCCGGCGTCGCCGAGTTCGTGAAGCGTTACCAGAAAGCCTATCCGGACACCAAGATGAAGGTTCCCGGCAATGTCTTCTACAACGGCTACATGGCAACCAAGTCGTTGCTCGGCGCCATCGAGGAGGCCGGCACCACCAACAACATCGCCGTGATCAAGCGTCTTGAGGGCCTCAAGGTTTCAGCCCGCGACCGCATGCAGCATCACGATGCCTGGATGAACCCGAAAACGCACCAGATGCAGCAGACTATCTATCTGGCCAGCGCCAATACCGGCACCCAGGACAAGGACGACATGTTCAAGATCTTGAGCAACTCGTCACCCGCCGATGTTGCCGATCCGAAGGCGGACGCCGAAGGCGCGTTGGAGTCCTACGCCGACACGCTCACCTTCGAGCCCTGATCCTCCCGGAGCCCCGCCGGCGACCCGAATCTCTCAATGCCGGCGGGGTATGTTCTATAATCGAGTTGGCGGCGGCCGTCCTTGACCCGCCGCCAATTCGCTACCATCGCCAGGACATTTGCTGACGCCGGACCATGGACATCATCATTAACCTCCTGCCCCACCTCGTGAACGGACTGGCGCTGGGCGTGCTCTTCGCCCTGATCGCGCTCGGGTTCATGCTGATCGTCGGCGTCATGGAGTTGATCAACCTTGCGCACGGTTCACTGTTCGCGCTCGGTGCCTACGCGGCAATGACCATCATCAACCCGGACCCGGCCTGGTTCGGGCCGGTCGGGGCCTGGTACGCGGACCTGCCGCTCGCGGCGCGCTACGTGGTCGGGCTTGCCTTCGCACCGGCGTTGCTGGCGGTTGTCGGCTTCTGCCTGGAAATCTGCATGCGCCGCACCTACGGCAAGGACCCGCTTTACGGCCTTTTGCTGACCTTCGGCGCGGCCCTGGTGATCGAGGAAATGATCCGTGTCGTCTGGGGCTCCGGCGAACAGGTGATGCCGGTGCCCAATGCCGTCGGTGGCGCTTTCATCTTCGCCGGCATGATCTATTCCAAATACCGCTTTTTCGCCGCCGGTTTCGGGTTGGCCATGATCGTCCTGGTCTGGCTGTTCTTGGAAAAGACACCCTACGGCGCGATCATCAAGGCCGGCGCACACGACAGCGAAATGGTGCGCGCGCTCGGCATCAACCTGACACGGCTGAGGCTTTACGTCTTCGGGTTCGGCGCGGCGCTGGCCGCCGTTGCGGGAATCGTGCTGACGCCGATCTGGGGCCTGCGCCCGCACGTCGGGGTCGATGTCGTCGTACCGGCGTTCCTGATCATCGTGCTCGGCGGTGTCGGCAGTTTCTGGGGGGCGGTGATTGCCGGGCTGCTCGTTGGCCTCGCCGTCGGCATTACCGGCGCTTACGCGTCCGAGTGGTCGTTGATGTCCATGTATCTGTTGCTGATTTCCGTGCTGACGTTCCGCGCCCGCGGACTGTTCGGCAAGAAAAGCGTGCTGGAGGCCTGAGCCATGGGACTGACCGGAAGCGGTGCGCTTGTCACCCGGCCCATGGTCGCGGTGTTCGCGGTTCTCGTAACCCTGCCCCTGTGGATTAGCCATGTCGGGTTCTACGATTATCTCGGCGTGGAGATCGTGATTTGGATGATCTTCGCGCTCGGGTTCAATCTGCTGCTCGGTTACACCGGCCTGCCGTCGTTCGGGCACGGCGCCTATTTCGGGCTCGGCGCCTACGCGTTCGGCCTGTTCCAGTTGAACGTCATGGAAAACCTGTGGCTGGGGCTGATTGTCGGAACCGCCGCTGCCGCTGTCGGCGGCGCCATGGTGGCGGCTTTCATCTCGCACCGGCGCGGCATCTATTTCGCGCTGCTGACCATCGCCTTCGGCCAGGTGTTCTGGTTTGTCTCCATGAAATGGCACCGGCTGACCGGCGGCGAGGACGGGCTGTTGAACATTCCCCGCCCGCCCGCCGACCTCGGTTTCGTGGCCTTTCCCATCAAGGACAATACGGCGCTTTATTACCTAGTGCTGGCGGTGTTCGTCGCCGTGGTACTGGCGCTTTGGCGGCTGGTGCATTCGCCTTTCGGCAAGGTCATTCAGGCGATCAAGCAGAACGAGATGCGCGCCGGCTTCGTCGGTTATAACGTCTGGCTGTTCAAGTGGGCGGCGTTCACCCTGTCGGCCGCCGTTGCCGGCCTGGCCGGCGGGCTCTTCGCCATGGCCCAGGAAAGCGCCTATCCCGATGTCATGAGCCTGCACGCATCGGGTTTCGTAGTGATGATGACGCTGGTCGGCGGCGGTTTCGTCAGTTTCTGGGGACCGGTCATCGGCGCCGTGATCTTCTTCCTGGCACGCGATCTCTTGGGTTCGATGACCGAAACCTGGCTGATGTGGTACGGACTGATGTTCATGGCCATGGTGCTGTTCAAGCCGGAAGGCGCCGCCGGTGCCTGGCACGATTGGATGGCGCGCCGCAAAAGCCGAAATAAGCCGGACGACGCGGCGGCGCCGCTGACCCAGCCGGTGGGAGGAGGCGGCAATGGCGCTGTTTGAAGCCCGTTCCGTGCGCAAGCGCTTCGGTGACCAGGTGGTGCTGGAAGACATCAACCTGGCCTTCGAGGCTGGGCAGATTTCCGGCATCATGGGCCCCAACGGCGCCGGCAAGACCACCTGCTTCAACGTCCTCACCGGCCGCTACAAACCCGACCACGGCCGCGTGCTGTTCGACGGCGACGACATCACTGGACTGCCGCCCCGGCTGATCGCACGACGCGGCATTTCGCGCTCGTTCCAGATCATGAACCTGTTCGATGAGTTCACGGTGCTGGAAAACATCCTGATCGCCCTGCCGGAAGTGCGTAAAGCCGGCTTCAACGTGCGCTGGAACCTGGCCGCCGACAGCGCGGCCTCGGACCGCGCCGAAGCGATCCTGGAGCGCGTCGGGCTGCGCGGCCTCGAGGGGGGCGATGCCAAAAGCCTTTCCTACGGCAACCGGCGGGCGCTGGAAATCGGCGTCGCGCTGGCGGCGGAGCCGAAACTCCTGTTCCTGGACGAACCCACCGCCGGCATGGGTACGGAAGCGACACAGCGGCTTGCCGAATTGATTCAGGCGCTGAAAGCCTATTACTCCATCGTCATCATCGAACACGACATGCGTTTCCTGTTCGGCCTGGCGGACAAGATTTCGGTGATCCATTGGGGACAGGTGATCGCCGAGGGCACGCCCGCCGAGCTGAAGGCGAACAAGTGGGTGCAGCCGTCCAACCTGGGGATGGTGCAATGATTCTCGAGATCGACGGCATCGACACCTATTACGGCGAAACCCAAGCCCTGTTCGGGGTATCGCTCAAGGTCGCGCCCGGCGAAGTGGTCAGCCTGCTCGGCCGCAACGGCGCCGGCAAGACCACCACCATCCGTTCGATCCTGGGGCTGACCCCGGCCGGCCACGGCAGCATCCGGTTTGACGGACGCGACATCACGCAATCCCCGACGCATGAAATCGCCGGCGCCGGCGTCGGCTGGGTGCCGGACGACCGGCGTATTTTCCCGACCCTGACGGTGGAGCGGAATCTCTCCATCGCGCGTAAGAAGACGCGCTTTCGCAAATGGGAACTGGGGGAGATGTTCGAGATTTTTTCGGCGCTGGAATACCTGATGGGGCGCGAGTGCGAGAACCTGTCTGGCGGCGAGATGCAGATGGTCGCCATCTCCCGCGCGCTGCTGGGCGCGCCGGGGCTGGTGCTGTTCGACGAGCCGAGCCAGGGCCTGGCGCCGAAGATCGTTCAGGACGTGATGAAGACCATCACCCGGCTCAAGCAGGAAGGGATTTCGGTATTGGTGGTGGAACAGAACGCCCAGAGCGCGCTCGAAGTCAGCGACCGGGTTTATGTCATGGACTTGGGACGCATCGTTCACGAAGGCCCGGCCCGGGAACTGCTCGACAACGCCGCGCTGCGCGAGGAATTGGTGGGAATCTGAACCATGCCGGCACCCATTCTCGAAGTCCGGAATCTGGTCAAGACCTACAGCCGCGGCCTGATCGCCAAACAGGAGACCTTCCGGCTGGAAGCGGATTTCACCGTTGCCGAGCCCGGTGTCGTCGGCGTCATGGGCCCCAACGGCTCGGGCAAAACGACCTTGTTCGAACTGATTACCGGCTCCAACCAGCCGAGCGGCGGTGAGGTCATCTGCATGGGCAAGAACATCCACCATGTGAAATACCGCGAGCGCGACCGCCTCGCCATCCACTACCACCAATCCTACCAGGTGCGGCATTTCAAGCGCACCAAGCCGGCGTTCATGATGGAACCCGCGGGATTAGATTATCCGATGGTGCACCTGTTTGACGAGCCGCAGTTCAACACCCAGGACGGCTACATCGGTTTCATGCTTGATTTCTTCGTCAAGCTGCGGCGCGAAGGCCGCGTGGTCTTCGTTTGCGTTCATCCGAACGAGCCGTTCCACCTGGAGATCATGCGCGAGATCTGCGAACGCTACATCTTCGTGCAGAAGGGACATTTGACCGAGGCGCCGGACTTCGCCACGTTGTTGCAGCACGCACCGGTACGCGATTACTTGGGACGTCTGGTGCCGGACGCCGCCTGACAAATGGGGGAAACAATGGAGACAATCGCCGGCAAGACCGCGCTCGTCACCGGCGCCGCGGGACCGCTCGGCGCCGCCACCGCCGAGGCCCTGGCCGCAGACGGCGCGCGGGTCATCCTGGCGGACGTCAATGCCGACGGTGTTGCCGCCAAGGCGGCGGCTATCGGCGGCGGGGCCGAGGCCTTGGTTCTCGATGTCAGTGACGCCGTGGCCGTCACCGCCGCCTGCCAGGCCCTCGGACACGATGTCGATATCCTGGTCAACAACGCAGGCGTGCTGTCCAACAACAAAGCCGCCGAGACGACGACCGAGGAATGGCGCCGCATCATGAGTATCAACCTGGACGGCGCTTTTTATCTGAGCCATACCCTGCTGCCGGCGATGAAAGCCAAGGGCTGGGGACGCATCGTCAACGTTTGTTCGCTGGCGGCGAAGACCGGCGGGCTGACTGCCGGCACCGCCTACACGACGTCGAAGGGCGGCATGGAGGCGCTGACGTTCTCATTGGCGCGCGAGTCGGCCGGCGATGGTGTCACCGTCAACGGCATTGCCCCCGCCTATATCAAAACCCCCATGGTCACCGAGCAACTGACGGAGGCGCAACGCCAGCAGCTTCTGGCGCAGATTCCGGTCGGCCGCTTCTGCGAGCCCGAGGAGGTGGCGCACCTGATCCGCTATCTGGTGTCGCCGATGGCGGGTTTCATTACCGGAGAGATCGTCGACATCAACGGCGGCCTGCACATGGATTGACGCAAGGAGGCAGCAATGGACCTCGGAAAGGCTTTTGAACTCGGTGAAAAGACGGCGCTGATCGCTGGCGGTTACGGCGGATTGGGCGGCGCGATCGCGCGCGGCCTAGCGGCACAGGGCGCGCGGGTTTGCGTCGCCGGGCGCGATGGCGGCAAGGCCGAGGCGTTCGCCAAGGGGCTCGGGGGCGATGCCCTGGGCCTTGTCATCGACGCCACCGATGTCGCCGACATCGGCCGCGGCGTTGATGCGGCAGCGGGGGAACTGGGCGGGATCGATATCCTGGTCAATTGCGTTGGCGTCAATATCGAGCAGATGCTGCTCGACGTCACCGAGGACGCCTTCGACCGGGTCTACAACGCCAACCTGAAGTCTTCCATGTTCCTGGCGCAGGCCGTGGCGCGCCACCAGATCGCGGCGCAGCGTGGCGGCAAGCAGGTGCATATGCTGTCGGTCAGTTCTCACCGGGGCTTCTTCGGAAAGGGATACACGGCGTATTGTTCGACCAAGGGTGCCCTGATCATGCTGGTGCGCCAGCACGCGCTGGAGTTGGCGCCGCACGACATTCAAGTCAACGGCGTCGCCCCCACCTACGTCGTCACCGACATGATCAAAAAGAAGCTGGAAGATCCGGTGCTGCGGGAGGAACTGACATCCAGCATCCCCATGGGGCGCATCCCGGAGCCTGACGACATCGCCGGCACGGCCATGTTTCTTGCCTCGCCGGCGGCCGGCTTCGTTACTGGCCAGGTGGTCTATGTGGACGGCGGTGTGTCCGCGCGGCGCTGACCTGATACAAGTCCTCCGTTGACGAACAGGCTCACGCGTCCCAAATGTTTTGATGACGGACAGGCAAATGGCGTGCGGAGCCGCGACTTTGGACACTTGGGAATTCGGGTATTCGTTTGCTAGGCCGTGGGCTCATAAATGGACAATGCACGAAGGATGTCCGCTGATGCTCCGGAGGAGGACGTGTTTCTGCCTAGGCCAGAACTTCCGTAGTTGACCCGGAGCGGCCGACTGAAACTATCTATCAGTGGATATCGCGCGCCGCGCCCATGGCGGCTTCGAGGACATCGGCATTGAAGCCTGGTGACTTCGCGGCTTCGAGGATCTTCGCCTCGCGTCGGGAAATTAGGTCCACGGCCCCCGGAATCCGTTTCACGGTTTCCGCTGGCACCATGACCGCGCCGTGGTGATCGGCGTGGATGATGTCATTGGTGCGGGCGGTGAGGCCATACACCGTCACCTGGCAATCGATATCGACCACATGCACGAATGCATGGCTCGGGCCGACTTTGCCGCCAAGCAGGTTGAAGCCGCGGGCACTGTCCTTGAGGTCGCGAAACGATCCGTTGGTGACTGCGCCGGAAACGCCCAACCCCTTATGAATGTTGGTCTGCACTTCGCCCCAAAAAGCGCCGATGCCGGGGCGCGGATCAATGTCCTGGATAATGACGACCGTCGGGCCGGGTTCCGCCCCGACATACTGGTAATAGGCAGCGCGCTTGGCCGCCATTTCCGCGGCATTTTCGCCGGAGGGTTCGGCGGCGCGGATCGTGGCCGTGCGCGCATAGCCGCAGATCGGCGCTAGGTCGGGATCGAGCGGCACCAAGGGTTCCGTGGTGAATCCGTAACCGCGCCGCTCGGGCACGATTTCCTCAAGCGCGTTGCAGATCGTCGGCGTATCCCATTGCGTCAAGCGGGCGAGGTCTTCAGCGGTCAAATTGGTCATGCTCAGGTCCTTGCTGGCGGATTGTCGGTTGGAATTGGAGTCAACGGCCCCTGCGTTTGCGCCATTCGACGAAATCCGCCTGCGCTTGGTCGGTGGTTGCCGGATAAAGGCCGATCACCGCGCGGCCGTTTTGAACCTCCTCGGTGACGAAATCCTCGAACGCCGTCATCTCGGTCGCTCCATCGGCGATGGATTCGGCCAAGTGGAGCGGGATCACGACGACGCCCTCCTGGTCGCCGACGATCACGTCGCCGGGAAACACCGCGACATCGCCGCAGCCGATGGGGCCGTTCAATTCGATCGCCTGGTGGTGTGTCAGGTTGGTCGGCGCCGAGGGGCGGTTGTGATAGCACGGCATATCGAGCTTGCCGATTTCCGGCGCGTCGCGGAACCCGCCGTCGGTGACGACGCCGGCACAGCCGCGTTTCATCATGCGCGTCACCAGGATCGAACCGGCGGACGCGGCGCGCGGATCCTTGCGGCTGTCGATCACCATGACGTGGCCCGGGGGACATTCCTCGACCCCGACGCGCTGCGGATGGGTCGGGTCCTGGAACACGCTGATCGGATTGAGATCCTCACGCGCCGGAATGTAGCGTAGGGTATAGGCCTGCCCGACCATGTTTTCGGCTTTCGGCGCCACGGGATGAACATCCTGAATAAACTGGTTCTTGAGCCCAACCTTGAACAGCGCGGTACAGATCGTCGCCGTGCTGACATTCACGAGCTTCCCGCGCGTTGCCGCGCTGAGTTCAGTGGTCGACATGGTTTTTCTCCGGTCTAGAAGATATCGGGTTCGGCGACAGGGGCGCCGAAGTCGGTTTCCAGGTAATCGAAATCGCAGCCGGTATCGGCTTGCTTGATGTGGCGCGAGAACATCCAACCGAATCCGCGTTCGTAGCGGGGCGGCAACGGCTGCCATGCGGCGCGGCGCTTTTCGAGTTCCGCGTCATCGACCTCCATCCGGATCAGGCGTTGCTCCACATCGACGGTTATCATGTCCCCGGTCCGGACCAGCGCCAACGGGCCGCCAATGTAGGATTCGGGCGCCACATGCAGAATACAGGCACCATAACTGGTGCCGCTCATCCGCGCATCCGAGATACGCAGCATGTCACGTACGCCTTCTTTAACGAGCTTGGTCGGCACTGGCAACATGCCCCATTCCGGCATGCCCGGCCCGCCTTTGGGGCCGGCGTTGCGCAAGATCATCACCGTGTCGGCGGTGGCATCCAGATTTTCATCGTTGATCGCCGCCTTCATCGCCGGATAGTCGTCGAACACCAAGGCCGGCCCGCTGTGTTTGAGAAAGCGGTTGTCCATGGCCGAAACCTTCATGACGCAGCCGTCAGGCGCGAGATTACCTTTGAGCACCACCAAGGCGCCGGAAGCGTAGATCGGATTGTCGAGCGGCCGGATGACGTCGTCATCATAGACTTCGGCCGTGGCAATGTTGTCGCCGATGCCTTTGCCCGTCACGGTCATGGCGGCACCGTCCAGGTGCCCCTCGATCCGCTTCAGCATGCCCTTGAGGCCGCCGGCGTAATAAAAATCCTCCATCAGGTAGGTGTCGCCGTTGGGGCGGATGTTGGCGATCACCGGCACCTTCCGGCCGATTGTCTCGAAATCGCCGAGTCCGACATCGAAGCCGGCGCGGCGGGCCATGGCGATCACGTGCACGATGGCGTTCGTCGAACACCCCATGGCCATGGCGGCGGCGATGGCATTTTCAAACGACGCGCGGCTCAGAATATCGCTCGGCTTGAAATCCTGCCACGCCATTTCAACGATGCGCCGGCCGGTCTGCGATGCCAGCCGTATGTGGCTGGCGTCCGGCGCCGGTATTGAGGCGCCGCCAGGCAGGATAAAACCCAGGGTCTCGGCGATAGAGGTCATGGTCGACGCCGTCCCCATGGTCATGCAATGGCCGAATGAACGCGCGATGCCTTCCTCGACTTCGGTCCAATCTTCCTCGCTGATCTGGCCGGCGCGGCGGTCGTCCCAGTATTTCCAAGTATCGGAACCGCTGCCGAGCGGCGTTCCTTTCCAGTTGCCGCGCAACATCGGCCCGGCGGGGAAAAAGATCGCCGGCAGGTTCATGGAGATGGCGCCCATCAACAGGCCCGGCGTCGTTTTGTCGCAACCGCCCATCAGCACGCAGGCATCGACCGGATGGGAGCGCAGAAGCTCCTCCGTCTCCATGGCCAGGAAATTGCGATACAGCATGGTCGTCGGCTTGACGATCGGCTCGGCCAGTGAAATCGCCGGCAACTCGAGCGGGAACCCGCCAGCCTGCAGAACGCCGCGTTTAACGTGCTCCACGCGGTCCTTGAAATGAATGTGGCAATGCGCCGCGTCGGACCAGGTGTTGATGATGCCGATGACCGGCTTGCGGCCCCAATCCTTGGCGTCGTAGCCCATCTGCATAAAACGCGAGCGATGCCCGAAGGCACGGAGATCGTCGATCCCGAACCAACGATGACTGCGCAAGTCTTCCGGTTTTTTTCTGTCGTTGCTCATTTTTTACGAAAATCCATCTGCCACAGCGAACATGAAGACAATCAAAGCGAGACCGATCAAGATACCGGCGATGCCCGTCGCGATGCCGTAATAGTTGCTGTCGTGAACGCCTTCTTCTTCCAGATCGTCATGGAGATCTTCTGGCATGGACATGGACGTCTCCTATTCGCTCCAAGGCGTCGTCAGTTCAACGCCTGCGGCATCCAAAGCGCAATCTGCGGTATGAACATCACCAGCAGCATGCCAAGGATTTGCAACGCGATGAACGGAATAACGCTGATAAAGATTTCCTGTAGCGTGACATCCTTCGGCGCCACCGATTTCAGCCAGAAACAGGCTGGCCCGAAAGGCGGGCTGAGGAAGTAGATCTGGATGTTCATCACGAACAGGACGCCGAACCACACGGCCGCCCAGTCAGGCTGCATGCCCAGTTCGGGCGCAAGGTCGCGGATGACCGGCGCAAATACAGGCACGGTGATGAAAATGATGGCGATCCATTCCATGAAGGTGCCGAGAATGACGAGAATCGCCATCATCACGAAAACCGTGCCGAGCGCGCCAAGCCCCGCGCCCTTGATCAGCCCGCGCATGAAATCGGCGCCGCCAATCAGGTTGTACAGCCCGACGAAGGCGACGGCCCCGAGGATCAGCCAGATGATGGTGCCGACCACCGCCATGGTGTTGGCCAGGCAATCGCGCAACAGCGTGTAATCGAACTTGAACCGCACCGCGGCGACGGCAATCGCGCCGAATACGCCGACGGCCGCCGCTTCGGTGACGCTCGTGATGCCGCCGTAAATGGAGCCCATGACGCAGGTGATCAGTGTGACGCACATGACCACGGCGATAACCTGATGCGAACCCAGCTTCGCCGTCTGCCCTGTCTTCTCGGCTATTTCAGCCGCGGTCGGGGCCAGGCTCGGATTGATGTTACAGCGTACCAAAACGAACGAGACATAGAACGTCGCGAGCATCAGCCCGGGAATGAAGCCGGCGGAAAACAAATCGCCGATCCCGACGTTGGCGCTCAAGCCGTATACGATCATCACGATCGACGGCGGGATCAGGGTGGCCAGCGCGCCCGATGCGCAGATCAGGCCGATGGTCAGCTTGCGGTCGTATCCGAGCCGCAGCATCTGCGGCAGCGCGACGAGGCCGAGCATGACGATTTCGCCGCCCATCACGCCGGACATGGCGGCAAGAATGACCGCGACGACGGTCGTCTGCACCGCAACACCACCGCGCAATCCACCGGCGAAAATGGACATTGCGTCGAACAGGTCCTGGGCGATGCCGGCACGCTCCAGGATCGATGCCATCAACACGAAAAACGGCACCGCAACCAAGGGATATTTCTCCAGCAAATCCATAGCATTGGTCGAAACCAGATACATGCCCGTGTTGCCGTAAAACAGCAGCGCGCAAATCACCGAGATAATCAGCGTGACGATGCCGAGCGGCATGCCCGTCATCATCAGCGCGAGCAACGCGGCGACGATGGCCAGCGAGATCGCCGCGATACCGACCGAATCCCGATCGACCCTGAACCGGTCGATGAAGTTGCTGACGCCTTCGGCCATGGTTTCGTCGAAACCAACCCAGACACTTTCCGGCCCGCCGTAGTGGCCGAAGATCTGCGCTAAAAGCCGCAGGCAGAGCAATGCCAGGACGGCGTAGACGACGATTTGAACTGAATGCGCGCGGAAGTGACGGCTGAGATTGACCAACAACTGTACGAAATAAAGAAACAGCCCCGATACAAGCACGGTCTTCAATACCATCGGCAACGGCGAGTTCCAGGCGGTCCCGCCGCGCTCCACCAGATCAATACTTTCGAGAGCGCGAACCAAGGTATCCGAAACCAGCATGTACAGCGCGAAGACGCCGACCACCATGGCGAATAGGTCAAGCCACCACCGCACGCGGGGCGTCGCCATGAGGTAAAACACGGTAATGCCGATATGGCGTTTTTGCAGCGTGACGAAGCCGGCCGACAGCATCCAGGCGCTGGCGCAAAGCACCATGACGACCTCGAACACCCATTGGGTCGGCGCGTGCAGGAAATACCGCGACACCACCTCCCAAAGCGTACAGAAGGCCGCGATCAGGTATAAATTGCCGACGGACAGGCCGAGAAAACGGCTGACATGATCGACCGAGCGGTTAAACACCTCTCCCCTTGGCGCGCCAACCAGCGTTTCCGTGACCCCGGACATCGCCACCTCCCCAATCCGGCTCAAACCGGCATTGATATTAAAGCATAGACGAACCCGCCGCGCCGATGTTTCGGCGCGGCGGGTTTTGGGTCACCTATTTCAGCAGGCCGGTGGAACGCATGTAATTGAGATGCGCGTCCAGGGCTTCTTTGGCCAAGGGCGATTTCTTGGCGAAATCTTCCCAGGCGCCGACCGCAATTTCCCGGAACTTGGCGCGTTCCGCCGTCGACCAGTCGACGACGGTGATCTCGTTGCCCTTGCGTTGGATGTCGGCGATCTTCTGATCTTCGAGATCGGCTTCGCGGCGCATGGCGTCGTAGGCCGCCTCATACCAGACCTCAAGCGCCGTCTGCTCTTGTTTACCCATCTTGTCCCAAACCTGCTTGTTCACGATGAACTGCAGGTTGGCCATGGAATGGATGCCAGGATATATCGGAAACTTGGCGATCTTGTAGAGGCCCTGAGCGTTGTTGTTGACGTGCGCGGAGGCATCCGCCGCATCGATGACCTTTTTCTCGAGCGCCGTATAGACTTCCGAGAACGGCAACGACACCGGTGCCGCACCGGCGCGCTTGAACACTTCCGCGGCCAAGCCTTCCGGCGAACGGACCTTGACGCCCTTAAAATCGGCGACGGATTTGATCGGAATCGTCGAAACAAAAGCTTCCTTGGCGTAGGGGCCGCAACCGACCACGTGGACCTTGCCCTTGGTGTACTTGTCATAGAGCTTTTGCAAAATCTCCTTGCCGCCGCCGTACTGGCAGAAAGTGCGCACCTGATCGACGGTATCGTAACCGGCAATCAAATCGCCGATGATGGCAAATGCCGGATCGCGGCCAGAGAAATACGAGATCGCGTTCAAATCGCCATCCAAAATGCCGTTGGCGACGGCGTCGATGGTCTCACGGTGCGGTACCACGGCTTTCGTCGGCAGCACATCGATTTTCACCTTGCCGGCGGTCATGGCGTCCAGTTTCGGCGCCCATTTTTCGGTCATGAAGCGATGCGCCCAGTCGCCCGATTTCGAGCTGGCCTGAACTTTGAGGGTTTTCGCGGCGGCGCCGTCGACGGCACCCACGAGCATCAGCGCGCCCACGGAAAGCGCGGCGAGAAATGTCTTATTCACTTGTGAAACCTCCCTAAGGTTTTTTGGTTTGACGATAGTCTCGAACAGTAACTAATATATTAGTATATCAGTCAAGGATTTTCTCTGTGCCCAGACGCCGGGCAAAGCCGCCACCCCGGCTCATACTGAAAAGTTTAGACACCGCCACGCGACGTTCATTAAGGTGGAAGCCATGGTTTCAACTCTAGACTTCGCGGACAATGCGGCGCCGATGGAACGAAGGCAGCAAGGCGTTTCGGCGGTCCAACAGGTCTATGACCTTGTCCGCCACGACATCGTCTACCTGAAGCGCGAGCCGGGCTCGATCCTAATGAAAAATGAAATCGCCGAGAGCTGCGGCGTCAGCCCGACACCGGTGCGCGAGGCCATGTTGCGTCTTGCCGAAGAAGGGCTGGTCAATATCTACCCGCAATCGCGTACCTTGGTTTCGCTGATCGACGTGCAACAGGCGCGCGAAGTGCATTTCCTGCGGCTCAGCGTCGAGATCGAAGTGGCGAAGAGACTCGCCCGGAGCATCGATGCGGAAGGCATCATGCAACTGGAAGCCTGGATCGAACGGCAGATGACCGAACTGCGCGCCGGCGACCAGAACGCCTTTCGCGCCGCCGACAACCGCTTTCACGAATACATGTACTTGTTGGCCGGTGTGCCGGGCCTGGGCGCGACCATCAAGGCGCTTCGTGGCCACCATGACCGCATACGCGGCCTATTCTTGTTGAATGCCGATCGCCGCAACGCCGTCGTCGAAGAACACCGCGCCATCGTCGCCACTTTCAAGAACCACGATGCGGTGGCGGCGGAAGCCGCGACGCGGCATCACCTTGGAAAATCCCTGGCGATCATCGATGAAATCCGCGAACAGCATCCAGGCTATTTTCTGTCGCCCGGACAGAACCCGCCCCGCCTGTAACACAAGGCCAACAAAAAGGATTGAGCCATTGCCCAACGCGACACACGACAATGTCACGATTGATACCCGCGACCCGAACGGCCGCGCAATGGCGGCCGGGGCCGAGAGGTGAAACGTGTGCTGGTCACCGAACCCATGCACGAGGCAGGAATGGCGATGCTGCGTGCGCGCGACGATATCGAGATCGTCGAAGCCGAAGACCCGACGCCAGGAACCTTGGCCCGCCTGATCCCCGGTGTCCATGCCGTCGCCGTTCGGGTGGCGAAGCTGGACGCGGATCTGTTGGGCCGGGCGCCGGACTTGCAGGTCGTTTCGCGCCACGGCGTCGGCTGTGACAACATCGATGTCGCGCATCTGACGGCGCGCGGTATTCCCGTCGCCATCGCCGCCGGCGCCAATAGCTCTTCCGTCGCCGAACACACCATGGCCATGGCGCTGATGCTCTCGCGTCGGCTTCGCGCCGTCGACCGCGCAGTCCGCGATGGCGATTTCGCCGCGCGCACACGTCTCATCGCGACCGATCTCGAAGGCGCGACGATGCTGATCGTCGGTTTCGGGCGAGTCGGCCGCAAGTTGGCGCCGCGCGCCCTGGCCTTCGGCATGGATGTCGTCGCCGCCGATATCCTGCCCTACGGCGAGCAGGCGGCGGCAATGGGATGCCGGTTCGCCGCCGACTTCCGGACCGAACTTCCCGGCGCAGATTTCGTCTCCCTGCATGTGCCGCTCGACGCGAGCACTCGGCATCTGATGTCGGCGCCCGAGTTCGCCTCCATGAAGCCCGGCGCGGTACTGATCAATTGCGCGCGCGGCGGGGTCGTCGACGAGACGGCGCTGCTGGCGGCGCTTGCCTCCGGACAGCTTTCGGGCGCCGGTCTCGATGTCTATTCCGAGGAGCCGCCACCGTTGGGCGATCCCGTGTTCGGGCCGTTGCTGGCGCGCGAAGACGTGATCTTGGCGCCGCACACGGGCGCCGCCTCGCATGGCGCCATGAAGGAGATGGCGCGGATGGCGATGCAGAACATCCTCGACGTATTCGACGGAGCCATTGATGACGACTTCGTCTTCAATGCCGACGCGCTCACCCACCGGAAATAAAAAAGACGATGATGACGGCTCACTCAATACGCCAACGCATGTGGCCTGCCCCCATTGAGTGGTTCAGCGCCTAAGTTAGATTTCGACGCGGTTTCATGTCCTGCTGTGCAGGCTGGAGTGTAGCGTATGCCTGGCCAGCAGGACGGGATAAGATGGTTTGCGGCGCTGGGGGCCTGTAGCCCAGCGAACTGTGGGGCCGGATGGTGTTGTAGTTTTGTCGCCATCTTTCGATCAGCACTTTTGCCTCCTTCAATGTATAGAAGATTTCTGCATTGAGCAGCTCGTCCCTGAGCTTGCCGTTTAAGCTCTCGTTGTATCCATTATCGCAAGGGCTGCCGGGCTCGATGTAGAGCGTCTTCACGCCGATTCGCCCGAGCCAGAATAAGGGCGCGACCGATCGCATTCGGCCGGCAGAGATTGATTGCTCCATAATTGGGTGTTTCGGCATTTGCGCCCGCCGCACAACGGGGCATACGCCCGCTTCCGCCCACTCTAGCAGGGAATTCTTCCTTTTCCGGCTGCCTTTCTTCGCCGGTCATTATCATGTTCGGCCCGCGCAAACAGAATTTCTCTTGCGCACAAAAAATATATTAATTATATATCTTGTTGATGCAGGCCTCGCGCCGCCGGTTTGCCAGTCAATCGCCATGGTGCGCAGCCCAGCAGCGACAGCAGCCAGGGAACCGATTCGAGAGGATGTGGAACGCATGCGTATATTGGTGATCAACCCCTTCGGCGGTTCGGAGTCGAACGCAAACTCGAATTTCGACCTCATCAAGCGTCCCGATACCGAATACGACATCGTCAATATTGCGGAGCAATATCCGCTTCGAAACAACCAGTGGCTCTACTTCAAATACGTCTGCACCGACGCAACGCTCGAGCGGGTGATGGAGGCCGAGCGCCAGGGTTACGATGCGGTGTTTTTGTCCTGCCAGCTCGATATCGGTCTTTATGAGGCACGCACACTGGTCGACATCCCCGTCACCGGCACGCTCGAGTCGGCGGCGCTGCTTTGCTACACCATGGGCAAGCACTTCACGCTGTTGTCCGTTGACTATCAGAACGGCGAGATCCAGCGCTCCTTGCTCAAGCTCTATGGGCTCGACACCAATCTCAAATCGATTATCCCGATCGGCATCGACGCCGACGATTTGTACCCTGGAACGACACCGGAGGATCAGATCCTGAACCGTGTCGTCGCGGCGACGAAAGTGGCGCGGGACGAGCATCGCGCCGAAATGATCATCCCCGGCTGCACCATGTTCGGTGCGCTGTTGACCCACCACCGCAATCATGTTGCCGACGATCTCGGTGTTCCCGTCGTCGACGGCATGGCTGCCGGTTTCAAGCTCGCGGAAATGCGTGGCGACCTAAACATGGCCGGCGTCCTCCCGGCGGTGTCGCGTGCGGGCTATTTCACCAAGCCTCCTCGAAAGCATTGGGAGACGCTCCGAAAATTCCAAAACCGGCCTGAATAGGCCGGAAAAAGAACCAACAAGGCATCACCCCAACAAAGGAGAAGAACAGTGGCAATTAGGTCTTTGATGTTATCCGCGATGATGGCGCTTGGATTGGCGCTCGTGGCGCCGCAATCCAATGCGGCGGAAATCACGCTCAAGGGAGGGCATATCAACCAACCGAACTCTCCCCTGGGACTTGGGTTCCAGAAGTTCGCCGACTTGGTGAAGGAAAAGTCGAATGGCGTAATCGAGGTGCAGGTCTTTCCCGCATCGCAGTTGGGCCCCATCGACGCTCAGTTCGAGAACCTGACCGCGGGTTCTCAGGACATCATGATCGAATTGCTGGAATGGTATGGCCGTTGGGACAAGCGGTTCTCGGTCTTCGGTTTGCCCTACTTGTTCCGCGACCGGGCCCACATGCAGAAGTTCCTGGCTTCCGACATGTTCAAGAAAGAGATGATCGGCAGTTTGGAAGAGAAGCTCAACGCCAAGTTCCTCACCGACCGGATCACCTGGAATTTCATGCTCGACCGCACGCTTCTGTGTAAGCGCCCGGTGTTCCAGCCGTCCGATCTCGACGGGCTGAAGCTGCGGATGTTCCAATCCAGGATTCCGGTTCTGTCCTGGGAGACCCTGGGCGCCAAGGTTCAGATTCTTCCCTGGGCGGAAACCTACACGGCGCTGGCGACGGGTACGGTCGACTGCATTACCGCCCGGGTCGAGGCGCACTACAACATGAAGCAGACCGAAGTGGCCAAATACATCACGGTGACCAAGGAATTCTTCCAGGTCTACGTGCCGCTGATCGGCAAGAAGGCTCTGGCCAAATTGTCACCGGCGCAGGTCAAGCTCATTGAAGACGCCGCCTACGAGGCCGGTGAGTGGTTCACTCAGTACGGCATCGATCAGATGGATGCCTATAAGGCGAAGGTGAAGGACGAGCACGGCGTTTCGATCCTCGAGGTGCCGCTGGGGCCTTGGCAGGCCAAGATGAAGCCCGCCTACAAGACGTTCGAGAAGGAAGGCGAAATTCCGTCCGGAATGATCGAGTATATCTCCAAGCTCTGAGCCTTCATGAAAACAATATCCTCCCTTCAACGGAGCACATTCCGCATCGCGCGGAGTGTGCTTCGCCTTCTCGGGCGCGTCGAGATGGCCGCCGTGATCATTTCGTTGATCGTCATCTGTATTCTGACCGGGGTTCAGATATTCCTTCGATATGGGTTCAACGAATCGTTGTTGTGGAGCGAGGAGGTTTCGTTGCTGCTGATGAAGGTAATGGTCTTTCTCGGTGCCGCCGCGATCTACAAAATGCAGGCCTTCATCTGCGTCGGCTACGTATTCAACGCGGTCCCAACATCGGTCCAGAATTTGTTCTCGGTTTTGACATCCATCGCGGCCATGGTCTTTTCCCTGGTGGTGGTGGTGCAGGGCTTGAATCTCTACCCGACGCAGATTTCCGTCAGAACCTATCTGCTTGAACTGCCGAAATTCTATTTCACGGTGCCCCTGATATACGGAGCGGCGTCGATCTTCCTGACCAGCACCTATTTCGCGGCCTACGCGGCGATGCGTTCGTTGTTTCCGGAAGACGAAGAGTTCGCCGGGAATATCGAAAGTCACGTGGTTCTCCCGAAGCTCGGCGAGCACACATGACGACGCTGGTTCTTTTCCTGGTGTTCGTGGTTCTTTTCTCCATGCGGGCGTCGGTGACCACGTCCATGGGAATCGCCTGTCTGGTTGCGCTGATCGTCGGTGACTATCCGTTGAGCCAGATTCCGCGCTACATGAGCAGCGGCATCGAATCGTTCGTCCTGTTGGCTGTGCCGTTTTTCATTCTCGTCGGCAACCTGTTGAACGTCGGCGGCGCCACCGAACGGATTTTCGAGTTTTCCAAGGCCGTGTTCGGCCGAATTCCCGGCTCCCTGGCCCAGGTCAATATCGGTGCCAGCATGATCTTCGCCGGCATGTCGGGCGCCGCGCTGGCCGATGCCGCCGGCCTCGGCACCATCGAAATGAAGGTCATGCGCAAGGCCGGGTACCGGCCCGCGTTCGCCGCGGCGGTAACGCTAGCGTCATCCATGGTCGGGCCGATCATTCCGCCGTCGATCGTCATGGTCGTCTACGCGGCCACCACCGGCGTATCCACCGGACGGATGTTCATTGCGGGCATCGTGCCGGGGGTGCTGACCGGACTAATCTTAATGGCCTATGTCTACTACCTGGCACGTTCCGGCCGTGAAGCATGCCCAATGACGGAGACGTTCTCGGCCAAACGGATTTACAAGACCGGTAAGCGCGCCTCGCTCGCCTTGATGGCGCCGGTCATCGTTCTGGGTGGCATGGTGTCGGGGCTGGTGACGCCGACTGAAGCCGGTGTCCTGGCGGCGTTCTACGCGTTCGCATTGGGGCTTCTGTATCAATCACTGAATGACGGCAAATTCGTCGCCGCATTGCGCCAAACGGCGGTCGATTCCGCCCAGATACTTTATCTCATCTCGATATCGGCCATCATGGGCTGGATCGTCACCATCGAAGGGACGGCACAAGACCTGGTCGGCATCGTTTCGCTGTTCGCCGACAATAAGTACCTCGGTTTGATCGCCATCAACGTCTTCCTGTTGGCGCTCGGGTGCATCATCGAGACCACGGCCGCAATCTTGATCTGCGGGTCGTTGCTACTGCCCGCGGCGCAAGCGATGGGCGTCGATCCGGTCCACTTTGGGGTGATCTTGGTTTTCAACCTGCTGGTCGGCATGATGACCCCGCCCATGGGCGTCGGGCTCTATGTCATCTCCAGCGTTGGCGGCGTCAGCGCGGAATCCGTCGTCCGCGCGATCTTCCCGTTTTTCATTCCACTTCTGGCGGCTTTGTTGATCATTACCTTCGTGCCGGAGCTGTCGTTGTGGCTTCCTCGTTTGGTTTTTGGATCATGAGATTTACCTCCCCTGAATATTGGAGTTCCCCGCATGGCGCTGCATATCAATGAAATACCGGCAAGCGCGCCGGACCTGACCGTTCTCGATGATTGGCTGGACATTCCAGCGGCAATCATTAGCGACGAGTTGAACCGTTTCGGCGCAATGGATGGCGGGATCAAACCTTTGGCCGAGACGGCGTCGTTTGCGGGGTTCGCATTGCCGGTGCGCGTCATGCCCGGAGACAACGCGGCGCTCCACTATGCGGCGGCTCAGGCGGGGCCGGGCATGGTGATTGTCATCGACGCGGGTGGGTTTCTCGGCTCCGCGGTCTGGGGAGGGATTTTGCAAAAGGCGGCGGAGGCCCGCGGCGTTCATGGTGTCGTCGTCGATGGCGCCATCCGGGACCGGGCCGAGCTTCGCGTCGCCAAGGCGCCGGTCTATTCCAGGGGAGTCACGCCCAACGGCCCGCAGAAGGGTTGGGGAGGGAACATCAATCACCCGATCCAGTGCGGCGGTTGCCCGGTCGCGCCCGGCGACTTGATCCGCGGCGACGATGACGGCGTGGTCGTTGTCCCCGGGGCGATGATCGCAAACGTCTTGGCGGCCAGCCGGGAACGTCTGGAGATGGAAAAGCAGATCGAAGCGGGAATCGAAGGCGGGAAAACGACTGTCGAATTGCTCAATCTTCCAAACCCAGAAGACTTTTGATCGCGCGAGCCCGGCCGGCGCCGGCGCCTGTGGCGGCCGCGCAACAATGCGTATTGACAGTGAAAATCAGATAATATATTTAAAATATATTCTCGAATAGCGATTGCGGAAGCCAAATGAACGAACATGCCGATACCAGCCAGCGCAGGGAAATTCACGTCGGTGTGGATGTCGGTGGCACCTTCACCGACCTCACCATCAGCGTCCTCGGCGAAAGCAGGCAGATTCAGCACAAGCTTCCCTCGACCCCCGACCAGCCCGACCGGGCAATCATCGACGGCATTCGTCAGGCGCTCGAGCTAAGCGGCCTCGATGCGGGTGACATCGGCCGGTTGGCGCACGGGACCACGGTCGGTACCAATGCTTTGATCCAGAGAAAGATTGGCAAGGTGGCGATCGTTACCGAGGACGGTTTTCGGGACCTGATCGAAATCGGCCGTCAAACCCGGCCGAAGGTCTACGACATCCATACCGACCATCCCAAGCCACTGGTGCCCAGGGAACTGCGTCTCGAGGTGCGTGGGCGGGTATTGGCCGATGGAACGGTGCGCGTCCCGCTCAGCGAGGAAGATCTGCTTGTGGCGGCGGAAAAGCTTGCCAAGGTCGAGGTCGATTGCGTCGTCGTTTGTTTCCTGAATTCCTACGCTTATCCCGATCACGAACAGGCCGCTGTCGAAATACTCAAGCGCCGGCTCGGTGATCGCGTGCACGTCCTGTCGTCGTCGGGCCTGCATCCCGAGTTCCGTGAATACGAGCGTTATTCCACCGCCGTCCTGAACGGCGCCCTGCTGACGGTGATGAACGATTATCTCAATCGCTTCACCACCGAGACCGCCGGGCTCGGCGTTGCCGGCGAGCCTCGGATTTCACAAAGTTCCGGCGGCCTCATGTCCATCGAAATGGCGCGCGCGGAGCCTATTCGGGCATCGCTTTCGGGGCCGGCGGCCGGTGTGACCGGCGCTGGCAAGCGAGCGTTGGCGGCCGGGTTCGGCAATGTCATCACCCTTGATGTCGGCGGCACCAGCGCCGACGTAAGCCTGCTCGCCGACGGCAGCGCGACGGAGGTGATGAACCGCGAGCTTGGCGGTTTCCCGCTGCGGATGCCGGCGCTGGACGTGAACGCGGTCGGTGCCGGCGGTGGGTCGATCGCATGGATCGATCGCGACGGCCTGCTGAAGGTGGGACCGCAAAGCGCCGGCGCCGAGCCGGGACCCGCCTGCTACGATCTGGGCGGACAGTCGGCGACGGTCACCGACGCAAATGTCGTGCTCGGCCGCTTGCACGGCGAGACGCTGCTCGGCGGCCGGATGGCGATCAAGAAGACATTGGCGGAGAGCGCGATCGGAGGCTTGGCCGACGCTTTGGGCATGGAGGCCGACGAGACAGCCCTCGGCATTATTCGCGTGACCTGCGCGGTCATGGTGCGGGCAATCCGGTCGATCTCCGTCGAGCGCGGCCACAATCCGAGGGACTTCAGCCTTTTCGCATTCGGCGGCGCGGGACCGTTGCATGCCGTTGAAGTCGCCTCGCAGCTCGATATCACCCGAGTCATCATTCCCCCGAACCCAGGCGTTCTCTGCGCAGAAGGACTGCTGCATTCCGACCTGCGCCAGGATTTCGTCCGTACGGTGCTGTTGCCCTTGGAGCCCCAGCGCGTCGGGCTGTTCGAAAGCGTGCGCCTGGAGCTTCTCAAGGAGGCCGTCGCCTGGTTCGCCGAGGCGGGCATCGAACCGCCGGCGCAAAAGCTCGATTGGATGCTCGATCTGCGTTACGTCGGCCAGAATTTCGAACTCGCCATGCCGCTACCCGAAGGTCCGATCACCGAGCAGACGATTTCCGATCTGATTTCCGCTTTCCATGGGAACCATGAAATTTCTTACGGATTCGCATCGGAGACCGAACGCGTCGAATTCGTCAACTTCCGGGTGAAGGCGCTCGGAGATCTCGTGAAACCGGAAATTTCCGCCCTTGGGCCAGCCGCACCGGCCCGCCCGACGGGAACGCGTCCCGTTCGTTTTCGCAACGGCGGTTGGTTCGATACACCCATTTACGAGCGGAACGACCTCGGGCCCGGGCAGGCGATCAATGGCCCGGCGATCATTGAACAACTGGACACCACCACGATTGTCCGGCCGACCGATGTGTGCCGAACCGATGCCTTCGGCAACCTGATCATCACCATTGGGGAGGACTGAAACCGTGGCTCTAACCCCGATTGAGATCGAGCTCATGCGCAATGCGCTCAGCAGCATCGTCGATGAGGTCTACGGCGCGTTGATGAAAAGCGCCTATTCGACCAACATCAAGGAGCGCAAGGATCACAGTTCGGCGATTTTCGACGCGGACGGCCGCGTCGTGGTCCAGGGCGAAAGCCTGCCGCTTCACTTGGCATCCATGCTCGGCTTGGTCGAGGTGGTGATCGCGCATCACGGAAAAGACAGCCTTCGGCCCGGCGACATGTTCGTATCCAACGATCCCTATGTCGGAAAGGGCTCGCACCTGCCGGATGTCGCCCTGGTGGCGCCGGTGTTCCACGATGATGAGTTGGTCATGTTCGTCGCCAATATCGCCCACCATGCGGACATCGGCGGCATGGCTCCCGGCAGCATCTCCGGCGACATGACCGAGATTTACCAAGAAGGGCTGCGAATCCCGCCGATCCGCTTGATCAGCAGGGGCGAAATCAATCCCGATATCCTCGAGCTGATCTTGCTCAACGTCCGCATTCCCGAGGAACGGCGCGGCGACTACATGGCGCAGGTCGCGGCAAACCGGTTGGGAGAGCGCCGCCTCAAGGAGCTGTTCCGCAAGTATCCGCCGGAAGACGTTAAGGAAGCCTGCGAGGAGGTCATTCTCGCCGCTGCCCGGCGTCTCAGGTCCTGCATCGCCGAACTTCCAGATGGCGTCTACGCGTTTGAAGACGTTATCGACGACGACGGCCAGGGTGTCACCAACATCCCGATCAAAGCCAAGGTGACCGTCAGCGGCTCGGAGATGGAATTCGATTTCGACGGCACCGGGCCGCAAGTGAAAGGCAGCATCAACAACAGCATGGCCGGGCTTCAGGCCAGCGTCCTGTTCGCCGTCAAGGTGCTGCTCGACCCCGATGGTTTCACCAATCACGGCATGCTCGACCCGATAACGATCAAGGCGCCCGAAGGCACCATCGTCAACGCGAGTTTCCCGGCGGCGACCGCCGGCCGGTCCCAGACCTGTCAGCGAATTATAGACTGCGTGCTCGGCGCGCTGGCGCAGGCCATCCCCGAGCGCGTGATCGCCGCCAGCAACGGCGCCAACCTGTTGATCGCCTTTTCCGGCGAGCGCGGCAACGGCAGCCATTACGTCTATATGGAATCCATCGGCGGCGGTGCCGGCGCACGGTTCAACAAGGACGGTACCGACGGTGTCCAGGTGCATGTGACCAATACCTCGAACCTGCCTATCGAGGCGCTGGAGCGGGAGTATCCACTGATGATCGAGCGCTATGAGTTCGTCCCGGACTCCGGCGGTGGCGGCGAATACCGCGGCGGCTTGGCTTTGCGGCGCGACTACCGATCGCTCGGCGCATCGATGAGATTCAGCGTCCAGGGCGAACGCTTCGTCAGCCGCCCCTGGGGACTGTTCGGCGGCCTCGACGGCGACAACGGCCATCACCGGATCCTACATGATGACGGACGCGTCGAGGAACTCGCGGCAAAAACCGGCGTCGTCCCGATATCCGGCGATTCGGTCGTGTCGATCACGACCCCCGGTGCCGGCGGTTACGGTGACCCGGCGCGCCGGGACAAGGAGCGCCTGGAAGACGACCTGCGGAGCGGCAAGTTCACCGAGACTTATTTCAAAGCTCACTATCCGACCAAGAGCCCCGACTGATCCGAATTCGAGGCGCTTGAAATCAAAGCAGAGGAAATCCACAACGATGTCACGATCATACGACGTAATCGTCGTCGGTGCCGGCATTACGGGCGCCAGTACGGCCTATCACCTGTTGCGCGAGAACGCGGGCAAAGTCTTGCTGATCGACCGCGAGATACCGGCTGCGGGTGGGACCGGAAAGAGCGCGGCGATCATCCGCCAGCATTATTCGACGGCGCTCGCGGCGCGTCTGACCAAAGACAGCATCCAGCAGTTCATGCGGATGCCGGATGAACTGGGGGCTTCAGGCGGGTTCGTGCGCTCGGGCTGGCGCATGTTGGTCCCGGCGGAGATGATGGATGCGGCACGCAAGAACATCGAAATTCAGAAATCCGTCGGCGTCGTCACCGAGCTTCTGGACGGAGCCGAGGCGGCGGCGGACCTGCCCTGGCTCAACCCCGAAGGGGTCGCCGGAATCGCTTATGAACCGGACGGCGGGTATGCCGATCCCGTCCAATCGACGGAAGCGTTCGTCGAAGCATTCAAGAATGCCGGCGGCGAGGTTCGGACCCGGACGCCGGTCAGGGCATTGCTCGGCGACGCGAAGTTGGTGACCGGTGTCATGACCGAGGCAGGCCCGGTTCATGCGGGTGCGGTGGTCAATGCGGCGGGCCCTTGGGCGGGGCCGCTGGCGAACAGCGTCGGATTGGAGCTGCCCCTACGCGCGGTCCGTGAACAGGAAACCATCTGGGAAATGCGTGCTGAACGGCCGATCCCGGATTCACCCGTATCCGATGCCTTGGAGGCGATTTATCTGCGACCGCTGGGCGATCGCCGGTTTGTCATTGGCCGCGGGTTTCCCAAAGACTATGTCGATGCCGATCCTTACAACTTCAAGCATTCACCGGACGAGGAATTCGTTTCCGATATCCTCGAGCGCATGGAAATTCGCTTTCCTACGTTCCAGGGCGCGAAACGTATCGATGCCTTTGCGGCGCTCTACGACGTGACGGTGGACTGGTATCCGTTCGTCGGCCCCCGGACCGGTGTTGGCGGCTATTTCGATGCCAGCGGCGGCAGTGGCCATGGGTTCAAGATCGGACCGGCGATCGGTAAGGAATTGGCGGGATGGATTGCCAACGGCAGGGCTGCGGACGATTTCCGCCAACTCAGCTACGACCGCGTGCACGAAGACCGGTTGTTCATCGGCGCCTATGGCGGCAATCGAGGCTGACGAGGGTGGATCCCTCTCTCGCAATTTACTGTGTTGCGGCGATTTGATATAACGCAGTGCGACAAATGAATTCGACGGTAAGCAGCCGCGATAACGGAAGGGATGCGTGAGCATGGAGGATCGGGATAAAAAAAAAGCGGGAACGCGAAATCCCTGACGGACATCGCCGTCGAAACCATCAGTGACAATATCCTGAACCTGACGCTCGCGCCCGGCAGCCTGATCGACGAGAAACTGCTGATGGAACAGTTCGGCTTGAGCCGAACCCCCGTGCGCGAGGCACTTAATCGTCTGGCGGCCGAAGGTTTGGTGGAAATCCGCGCCAATCGGGGAGTTCTCGTACAGTCCATGAACCTTGCCGAGGTGGCGAGGTTCTTCGACGCCTATGTCGCCTCGGAGCGTTTGATCGGATTTTTTTGCCGATTTTCCAATCCCGGTTTCGAGACCGACATGACGACCATTCAGGAACGCCACGACGAGGCGGTCAGGAACGATGAGTTTCTCGAAATCGTCAAAACCAACTCCGAATTTCACATGCGGATCGCGGCGGCGACGGAGAACCCCTATATCGAACGTTTCAGCCGGCGCATTCACCTGGCGGCACGTCGGTTGGTCTATTTCGTCTATCAGACGGAAGCGGAAGAAACGCTCTATTATGAGGAACAGCAAAGTTCAATCCTTGACGAGCACGGCCAGGTTCTCAAGCGAATCCATATGGCGGACAGAGATGGATTGGTCGACGTCCTGACCGTGCACGCGAAGCGTTTTCAGCACCGAGTCTCGCGGTTCATCGATTCCGGGCGCGGCGCTGAGTTTCCGGTGATATAGACCTTATCGCCCCCGTGGGGCGGGCACACCGCCTTGCATCCAGACGTGTCCAGCTCTCTCATAGGTGCTGGACCACCTGACGGGGCAGATCAAACATCAAGGAAAACCTCTCCAAACATACGGCAAGGCGCGGCCATGCGCGATTCGCGCGCGAAGCCGAGCAATTCCCACGCATCAGTGCGCGTCTTGCCGCTTCGCCTGCACCCTTTTCAAGATCGAAAAATTTGGCCTTATATTAACTGCTTAAGTGTCGTTGCATGCGGGCGCGGCGCTATGGCACGCTTGTTGCGTTGTTTGTCTATTGAAAGTTCACGCGGCCTTCATACCGCCTCCATTGACAGGGAGTATCTCAATGACCAAACGCATGATTCCATTTCTGGCCGTAGCCGCATTGGCCGTTCCGGCGATGACGCAAGCCAGCGAGTTGAGGATCGGATATACCACCGACGCCTTGACCCTGGATCCTCACAACCACCGCAACCGCACAACCCAGACCATCATCCGGAATATGTACGACGGTCTGGTGACGCGCGACCCGGGCATGAAGGTGGTGCCGCAAATGGCCGAATACCTCAAGGTCATCGATCCGACGACCTATGAGGTCAAGCTGCAGGCCGGGGCCACCTTCCACGACGGTTCGCCGGTGACCGCGGAGGACATCAAATACACCTTCGAACGGCTGACCAAGGAAGGTGCCATGGGGGGCAAGACCAGCCCGCGCAAGAGCCTCGTCGGCCCCGTGACCGGCGTCGACGTGGTTGATGCGCGCACCGCGCGTATCAAGTTGGATACGCCCTGGCCGCAGTTCCCGGCATTTCTGACCCTGCACGAAATCGTCTCCAAGAAATTCACCGAGGCGCAGGGTGCCGACGGCCTCGCCACTGTCGAAATGGGCTCGGGTCCCTTCAAGCTCGCTGATTGGCGCAAGGGTGATTCCGTGATCATGGAGCGCTACGATGGATACTACGGCGGCTCCATGGCGCTCAAGCCGCATGGCAAGGCCTGCGCGGAGCGGGTGATCTGGAAAATCATTCCGGAAAACGCCTCGCGCGTGGCGGCTTTGCTGGCCGGCGATGTGGACCTGATCAACGATCTTCCGGCGCACGCGGTCAATCAAGTGAAGAACAACCCCAATACCGACGTGGTCTCGGTCAACGGCACACGGAGCTTCTTCATTGCGCTGAATAACCAGTCCGGGCCGTTCAAGGACAAGCGCGTCCGCCAGGCGGTCAGCCACGCGCTCGATAAGAAGCTCATTATCGACCGGATCATGGGCGGCAACGGCACGGCCATCAATGGCCTGCTGTCTCCCGATGCGTTCGGCAAGAACACCGAGCTTCCCGAGTTGGCCTTTGACCCAGCCAAGGCGAAATCGTTGCTGGCCGCAGCGGGCCATCCCGATGGCATCGACGTCGTGCTGGATGCCAAAGGCGAGCTCAAGGAGACCGCCGAAGCCATCGCGTCGCTGCTGACCAAGGCCGGTATCCGCACCAAGGTTCAGATCGGCGAGGTCGGTCAACTGCGAAAGAAGTGGCGCACCAAAGGCAAGCCGAAGACCGGCGACATGTGGATCACGTCGTGGGGCAACGGCACCCTGGACCCGGTCGGCATCATGGTGCCGACGCACCGGAGCAATGACCGCGGCAACTCCTCCGGCTATGCCAACGCCGAGTTCGACGCAATCTTGGACGCCGCCGGCACGGAAACCGATGCCGCAAAGCGTGCCGCCATGTATGCCAAGGCCGAAGCCATGGCTGCGGCCGACGCCGCCTATGCCTATCTTTGGGTAACCAAGGACCTTTACGGCGTTTCCAAGCGGCTTTCGGGGTTCCGTCCGAGTTCCGATGGCCGCATCAACCTGCACGACGCCTGCGTTAAGTAACCGACGGGGCAACGTGACATCGGCGCGAGGCCACTCAGTTGAATTTCGGAAAGTTCGTCGAACGTCTCGCGCAACTCCTCCCGGTGTTGCTGGGTGTCACCGTTATCGTGTTTTTCATGATGGCGCTGACTCCCGGCGATCCGGTGGAGATCATGATCGGCGACAGCCATGTAACGCCAGAGCAAGAAGCGGAACTGCGTCATGATCTCGGCCTTGACCGCCCACCCGTCGAACGTTTTTTCGTCTTTCTCGGCAATGCGGTGCGCGGTGATTTCGGCATCAGCTTTTACCACCGCCGCCCGGTAATCGACGTCATTGCCGAGCGCCTGCCTGCGACCATCGAATTGAGCCTCGTGGCGTTGGTCCTGGCGCTCGCCACCTCTATTCCTCTGGGAATCGTCGCGGCAGTCAAGAAAAACACCATTTTCGACAAGCTGGCCACGGTCGGGTCATTGTTCGGCGTGTCGCTCCCGGGTTTCTGGTTCGGCATCCTGTTGTTGATGCTGTTTTCCGTACATCTGCATTTGCTGCCGGTGGCCGGGCGGGTCGGGTATGAGTTCGAGGTGCCCCCGATCACCCATATGCTGCTGATCGACTCCTTGTTGCAGGGGCGCTTCGACGCCTTTGCCAACGCCTTCAAGCATTTGATCATGCCGGCCATTGTTCTTGGGTTACCCATGGCCGCGATCCTAACCCGGGTCACGCGCACCTCGATGCTGGACGTCCTCAGCCAGGACTACATGACTTTCGCCGAGGCCAAAGGCCTGAGCCGTTCCCGTATCCTGCTGCGCCATGGATTGAAGAACGCGCTGATTCCGACCGTGACCGTTGCGGCATTGCAGACCGGTGCGCTGCTTGGCGGCAATATGATCGTCGAGACTGTGTTCGGTTGGCCCGGGCTCGGGCGTCTCGTGGTGGAAAGCATTTTCCTGCGCAACTATCCCCTGGTTCAGGCGGCGGTGCTGATCTACGCCACGACCTACGTGACGCTGAATTTCCTGGCCGACATTCTCTACACCATCCTCAATCCGAGGGTGCGGCTTTGAGCGCCGTTCTAACATGGGTCCTGGGGCCGGTGAGCCCGGACGAATCACCGTTTCGCCGCAATCTACGGATGTTCTTTTCGAGCCGGCTTTCGACGGTATCGACGCTGATGGTATTCGGCTTCGTGCTGCTAGCCATCGCCGCGCCGCTGGTCGCTCCGCACGACCCCAATGAGACCGATCTGTTCCGGCGCCTGCAGCCGCCGGCCTGGATCGAGGGCGGCGAGTGGTCCTTCCTGCTCGGTTGCGACGCACTCGGCCGCGACATCCTGTCGCGCATCATCTACGGCTCGCGGATATCGATTTTCATCGGTGCCTTCGTTATTTTCGTCGCTACCACCATTGGCATCCTCGCCGGTCTGGCGGCGGGTTATCTGCGCGGCTGGGTCGATATCGCGATTTCGCGCCTGGTCGATATCCTGCTTGGGTTTCCCTATTTGATCTTCGCCATCGCGCTGATCGCCATGATGGGGCCCGGATTGCAGAACATCTTGCTGGCGTTGATCTACAAGGAATGGGTCATGCCTTGCCGGGTGGTGCGCGGCGAGACCTTGGCGGCGCGGGAAGTGGAATACGTGGAAGCGGCGCGCGCGCTTGGCGGGTCGAGCCGCCACATCATGCTGCGCGAGATTCTGCCCAATATCCTCTCGCCGGTCATTGTCGTCGCCACAATCCGTATGGCCCACGTGATCATCCTCGAAGCGAGCCTGTCGTTCCTGGGCCTCGGCATCCAACCGCCGACGGCGAGTTGGGGCTCGATGGTCGCCGACGGCCGATCGTATATGCTGGAAGCCTGGTGGGTCAGCACGTTCCCCGGCTTCGCCATTCTGATCCTTGTGCTCGCCATTAACGTTGCCGGCCAGGGCTTGCGCGATGCCTTCGATCCCAAATTTCATGACTGAACCTGGCACATGAACGAAGTCCGGCCGATCCTCGAAATTCACGACCTGGTGACAAGGTTCGCCACCCGGTATGGCGTCGTTACCGCCGTGGACGGCGTCGATCTGACGCTGCAACGCGGGGAGTGCCTGGGGATCGTGGGCGAGTCAGGTTCGGGAAAAAGCGTAACCTTTGCCAGCGTCATGGGGCTGGTGCACAAGCCCGGTTGGATCGACCGGGGATCGATTTCGTTCGAAGGCCGGGAACTGGTGGGACTGGACAGACTGGCGTACCGCGCGTTGCGCGGCCGGGACATCGCCATGACCATGCAGGACGCGCTGACAGCGCTCAACCCGGCGCTGACGGTCGGTACCCAGATCACGGAGGTGATTTTGGCGCATGGCGAGAACCTCCCCGCTGGCCGGCGCCAACGCCGACGTTGGGCGCGTGAACAGGCCGTCGAGATGATGCGGATGGTCGGAATCCCGTCGGCGGAAATGAGGCTCGACGAATATCCACACCAATTCTCCGGCGGCATGCGTCAGCGAATGATGATCGCCATCGCGCTCGCCTGTCGACCGAAGCTGCTGATCGCCGACGAACCGACCACTGCGCTCGATGTGACCATTCAGGCGCAGGTGCTTGAGTTGATCGCCGACATCCGGCGCGAACTGGGGATGAGTGTGGTGCTGATCACCCATGACCTCGGTGTTGTCGCGGAGTACTGCGACAGGGTTGCAGTGATGTACGCCGGCCAGGTGGTGGAGACGGGGCGAACTAGAGAGGTGATCGACGCGCCGGCGCATCCCTATACGCAGGGCCTGTTGGCCTCGATTCCCAAGCTTTCTCACCTGAACGAGCGTATCCGGCCTATCGACGGGCAGGTGCCGGAACTCATCGATCTGCCGCCGGGATGCCGGTTCCAAAGCCGCTGTATTCACGCCATGGCGGGTTGCGAAGCACCGCAGCAGGTGCGTGACGGAGGTGACGGTCACGGAGTGCGGTGCCATTTGGCGGTCACCGGGGAAGCGTCATGACCACCGTGCAAGAGAACCCATTTCTCAAGGTCGACGGTCTGGTCAAACACTACGACAGTCGGCGCGGACTGTGGGGGCGGCTGACCGGCAATCCGGGCTCTCTTGTTCAAGCCGTCGATGGCGTCGACCTTTTCGTCAACCGCGGCGAAACGTTGGGGTTGATCGGCGAATCCGGCTGCGGGAAATCCACCCTCGGCCGCGCCATCCTGCGTCTGCACGAGCCCACGGCCGGCCGGGTCACGCTGGACGGAACCGAGGTCACCGCGCTTAACGAAAGCAGTCTTAAGGCCATGCGCCGACGCATGCAGATCATTTTCCAAGACCCCTATGCATCCTTGAATCCGCGCAAGACCGTGCTCGAGATCATCGGCACCGCCCTTCGTTTGCAGGGCTTGGCCGACGGTGCCGAAATGCGCGACCGCGTGGCCGATCTTCTGGAAAGCTGCGGCCTCAAGGCCGATCACATGACGCGCTATCCGCACCAATTTTCGGGCGGTCAGCGTCAGCGTATCGGCGTTGCCAGGGCGCTTGCACTGAAGCCGGAATTCATCGTCTGCGACGAACCGGTCAGCGCCCTCGACGTCTCCATCCAGGCGCAGATTATCGACCTCCTGGACGAGTTGAAGCGTGAGTTGGGTCTTACCTATTTGTTCATCTCTCACGACATCTCGGTCATCGGATACGTCAGCGATCGGCTGGCGGTGATGTATCTGGGTGAAATCGTCGAGACCGGTCCGGTTCAGACGATCCTCGAGGCGCCGCGCCATCCCTATACCCAGGCACTGCTAAGCGCCGTGCCGCGCGTTGACGCGGCGGCAAGGACGGAACGGCTTAGGCTGAGCGGCGACCTGCCTTCGCCGATCGATCCGCCGCCGGGTTGCAAATTTCACACCCGCTGCCCCATGGCGATGGCGCAATGCCGTGGCGTCAAACCGAAGCACCGGGAACTGGCGGGCGGCGTTTCCGTCGCATGCCATCTGGTTTAACGATGACCGAGGCTTCCGGCACCCGCCTAGCGACAAGCACCTGCCCCGAAGGGTCGGCTCTGGCTCTAACGGGTGGTGCGCATGCGCGTGGCCTGGGGCAGGCGGCGGCGCAACCGGATTTGATAGCCGCCGTCCGCGCAGCCGTCATGGGTCGCATCGGTGATGGCGCCGAGGCCCTTGCCGCGGCCGGCGGGTACATCCAGCAGCAATGGCGGTTCATGGAAATTCACGGCCCCCACCACCTGCAGCAATTGCAGGGAATTGCCGACGGCTATGGCCTGGAGGTCCGAGATCTGTTCGCCTATCTGCACATGGGCATGGTCGAAGACGCCGACGGCTTGCCGGCGAGCGATGACGACGGTTGCAGCGCAGTGGCGCTTTCCGGGGATGGCGGAGAATCGCTGATTGCCAAAAACCGCGACTATCGCGGTGAACACAAGGCGCTGCAGCAGGTGTTCTTGGAGCGCGATCCCGCATGGGGCGCAAGGCGCGTGCTCAGCGTCGGGAGCTTGGGGAGCCCTGGGGCTTTCTCCAGCGGCATCAATTCCGATGGGCTCGCCCTGGTCGACACCCGCGTCGGCTGGCGCCGGCCGCAGGTCGGGTGGCTCCGCTACCTGTTGATGAACGAGGTTCTGATCTCGGCCGGCAGTGTCGCGGAAGCACTTGGGATCATCGAGACGGTGCCGCATGCCGGAGGCGGCGTGGTGGCGCTGGCGGATTCCACGGGGGCGCGCGCAGTGGTCGAGTTGGGGGCTGGACGGATTGCCGTCCAGCAAGCGGGCGCAGTGGGGATTACGCGCACCAATCATTTCCACGACGCCGAGTTGGCTGCGGGCCAGACAAGGGTGCCCACCGATCCGGCCTCGGCGAATTCGGTCGGGCGTTTCCAGCGGCTACAGGCCTGGCTGGACAGCCTCGGCGGCCGGCCGGTTTCCATCGAGACACTTGGCGCCACGATGGCCAGCCATGCCGCCGCAGGGGCTCCGGCCGTCTGTCGGCACGGCGGCGAAGACCGGTCCGAAACGATTTCGTCGGCGATATTTGCGTGTAACTCACGCAAGCTATATTTTTGTCCTGGCAATCCTTGCCGCGAGACTTGGCAGGTCTACGCGTTCTGATCGGATATCGCATCGAGGGGAAGCGACATGGCGTATCAAGCCGAGATCGTCGGCGAACATCCGAGCATGGTCGAAGTGCGCCGGCTGATCGCCAAGGTTGCCGAAAGCCCGACGCGGACGGTCCTGGTCTACGGCGAGACCGGCACCGGCAAGGGATTGGTGGCGAGAAAACTGCACGATCAAAGCGCGCGCGCCAAAGCGGAATTCATCGACGTCAATTGCGCAGCCATTCCCGCCAACCTGATGGAAAGCGAATTATTCGGGTTCGAAAAGGGCGCCTTCACAGGCGCGCTTTCGAAAAAGACGGGACTGGTGGAAGCCGCCGACGGCGGCACGATCTTTCTCGATGAAATCCGTGAGTTGGACCCGGTGTTGCAGGCGAAGTTGCTGAGCTTGTTGGACAATCAGGAGTTCCGCCGCGTCGGTGCCGTACGCTCGCAGAAAGTGGATGTCCGTTTCATTGCCGCCACCAACCGGATTCTATACGGAGAGGTCGGGGCCGGCAGGTTTCGCGACGATCTTTATTACCGCCTCCAGGTGGTCGCCATCAATGTGCCGCCATTGCGCGAGCGCGGCCGCGACGTCTTGATTCTGTCCGAGTATTTCATGCGGAAATACAGCGCTCGCTACGGTCGGGTCATTCGCGCCATGGAACCGGCGGTCGAGGACGTGTTCCTGCGCTACCACTGGCCCGGAAACGTGCGGGAGCTGGAAAACCTGTTGGAGCGAATCTTCATTCTCGAAGACGACCGCCAGGTGCTGGTGTCGCACATTCCGCCCCGCATCATGCGTGAGGTCGAGAGCGACCGTGCCATCGAGCCGCCATCCGCCGAATTGTTGACCGACGCGCCGATGAATTTCCATGCCGCCACCCGTGCATTCCAGTATCAGTTGGTGTCCCGCTCCTTGGCGACACACGGCGGCGTGTCCGCGGCGGCGAAGGCGCTGGGAATTTCACGTCATGCCTTGCGCCACCAGATGAGCAAACTCGGATTGTAAGGTCGGGCGCCTGCGTGTTTTTCACGCGCCACGGTAAATTTACACAGCGTCAGATGCCGGGTCATACTAAATCCAGGGGTAAGAGGCTGATTTCATTAGCGGTTTCGTCTTTCCGGCAACTGGCACGATGAATGCATTGAATCGCATCGACACGTATGTCGCAATATTTCTTGGGGAGATGATAGCCACATGGGTTCCACCCGCATTATATGTCCGAATGGTCACCTTGGATTTGCGCCGTTGAAGCCGGAAAGCTTCCATCTCGGCGTGGCCGAACGTCCGGATTTCATTGCCGCGGATTCCGGCAGCGATGACGTTGGGCCGGTTCCTCTCGGCACCGACACGTCCACCAGCCCGCGTCAGTGGCAGGAACACGACCTGGAGGAGATGCTTCTGGCGGCCCGCCGGTTGGACGTTCCGATGATTATCGGCTCGGCCGGTGATACCGGGACCAACAGCCGGGTCGATCTCTATGTCTCGATGATCAAGACGCTCGCCGAGAAACATGGATTGGCTAAGTTCAAAATCGGATATTTCTACTCCGAGGTCAGCCACGATTACCTGCGCGAAAAGATGCGGTCCGGGTCGCCGATTCTGGGTCTCGACAATCGTCCTGAGTTGACGACGGAAGAACTCGACGCCACAGACCGTATCGTTGCCATGGCCGGCGCCCGGCCTTTCGTAGAGCTTCTCGAGAAAGGCGCGGATGTCATCATCGGCGGCCGCTCGTCGGACAGTGCCGTGTTTGCCGGTGCCGCGTTGCACCGCGGGCATGGTTTTTCAGAAAGCTACTACCTCGGTAAAGTAATGGAATGTGCTTCTTTCTGCGCGGAGCCTTACGGTGGCAAGGAAACCATCCTCGGCGAGGTCACCGAAGACGGCGACGTATTGGTCACGGCTATGAGCCCGGCTCAACGCTGCACCATTGCCAGCGTCGCTGGTCATGCCATGTACGAACGCTCAAACCCCTACCACGAATACGTTGCGGGCGGACTGCTGGACATGACCAACTGTTCTTATGAACAGGTTGCTGAGAAAACGACCCGCATCACCGGTGCCAAATTTGTACCGGCCAATGAAATTCGAGTGAAGCTGGAAGGCGCCGGAAAGCTGGGAGAGCGCTATGTCGGCATCGCCTCGATCCGCGACCCGTATACCATCGCGAACGTCGACCAGGTGATCGAGTGGGCCAGGACCCAGGTGCGCGAGCGGTTCGGCGAAACCGGTTACGAGCTGCACTACAACGTCTTCGGCAAGAACGGAGTCATGGGGGATTTGGAACCTGTTCATCAACCTCAGAGCCATGAACTCTGCATCGTCGTTCAGTCCGTGGCGCCGAGCGCCGAGATGGCCGAGGAAATCTGTATGACCGGCACTCGGCAGATGTTCTACGCGCGGCTTCCCGACGTGAAGGGAACCGCCGGTTCCGTCTCATTCCTGCTCGACGAGGTGCTGCGCGCCAGTCCGGGCTACACCTGGACCCTCAACCATACAGTGGCTGTGGACGATGAAATGGAACTGTTTCCGTGCCACATGACCGAAGCCGGCGTTTGACGCCAGGAGATTCCCTATGGCCACAAAGAAACTGCACGAAATCGCCAAAACCATCCGCTCGAAGAATGCCGGTGTCGACAAGATTACCTTCGACATCATCTTCCGTGAGAGAGCCGACTATGAAATGGTGCGCGCGAGCGGCGTGCTGACCCGTCAAAGCGTTGCCCGGTTGTTCGGCATCGATGATGCCCGCATATCCGATTTCGTCGAATACGATCCAGCCTACGCCATCAAATTCACGTTTTACCGGATCCGTCCGAGCGGCAGCCCCGGTGACCCCGATATTTTCGGGGCCCAGCAGTACGCACCGCTGATGGGCGTGGAGGTTCCGGTTCCGGACTAACGGCGGTATTACGTTTGTTTTCCTGGCGGCTCCAACGAGCATCAGGTGCCAGGTACCAGAACGACCTTCGACGCGCCGATGCGCCCATTGGCGAGACCGTCGAAGGCGGCCGCGCCTTGGGCCAGAGGTTGGCGCTCGATCCAGTTGAAATCGCCGAGCGCGCCGCGGCTCATGGCGTCGAGTGTGGCGCGGAAATCGACCATCGTATAGGTGTAGGTGCCGATGAAGGTGACTTCCTGCAGGGTGAACTTGCGGATGTCGGCGCCCTCATGGCCGTCCATCAACCCGATATGGACGATGACCCCGCCCGGCCGGATGGCGCGGCTGGCGGCTGCGCGCGTCGCCCCGCCGCCGACCGCGTCAATGACCAGGCCGAAACCGTTCGCTTCCACCGCGTCCGCATCCGCCGGGTCGATGACCTGGAACGGTCCGGCGGCGGCGACCGTGCCGCGCCGGCCGGGATTGGTGTCGGCAACGGCGATGTCCACCGCGCCCCGGCTGGCCAGCACCAAGGCGGCGGCCAGGCCCACCGCGCCGCCGCCGATGACCAGCGCACGGGTTTCGCCCAGCGGCCGCCAGAGTGCCCGCTCGCCGACGCAAACCGCGTGCAACGCCGTGGCGATGGGTTCGCACAAGGCCGCATGGGCGGGGTCGAGGCCGTCTGGGACCGCCAGGATGTTGGTTTCCGGGATGGCGATCCGCTCGGCGAAGGCGCCGGCGCGCGGCGGCATGGAGATGATCTCGCGCCTAGCGCAGAGGTTCGCCCGCCCGCCCATGCAATCGTCGCAGCGCCCGCAGGAAACCAGTGGGTTGATAACCACGCGCTGCCCCTCATGGATGCCGGAAAGTGCCGTGCCGCAGGCCTCGTGGCCGAGGATCAGGGGGGCGGGACGGCGCTCGTCGTGGCCGAAGTAGGCGTGCATGTCGGAGCCGCAGATGCCGACCGCCTCGATGGCGACGGCGACCTCGCCGGGGCCGGGGACGGGATCGGGTTCGTCGCGGTAGACGATTTCGCGGGGGGCGGTGTAGACCAGGGCTTTCATGGCGTGTCCTCCGGGATTACTTGGCGGTGAAACCGCCGTCGACGGCGATCACCTGTCCCGTAACGTAGGCCGACGCCCGCGACGCCAGGAACACGGTGACGCCGTCGAGATCGCCGAGCTCGCCGTTGCGCCCCACGGCGGTCATGGCGGCATTGTGGGCGAGCATGTCGGGGTTGTCGAAGACCGGTTGCGTCAGCTCGGTCGGGAAAAAGCCGGGCGCGATGGCATTGGCGACGATGCCGTCCTTCGACCAAGCCTCGGCCATGGCGCGGGTCAGTTGCACGACGCCGCCCTTCGACGCGCCGTAGGCGATGCCATTGGCAAAGGCGCGGAACGATTGCAGCGAGGCGATGTTGATGACGTTGCCGCCGCTCTTGGCCTTCATGCCCGGTACCAGTTCGCGGGTGAGAAAGAAGGGGACGGAGAGGTTGAGGCCCAGCGTCTGGTCCCAGCTTTCCCAGCTCACGTCCTCGGCCGCTTGGCGCAGGTTGATGCCGGCGGCGTTGACGACGATGTCGGGTGCGCCGAAGGGTTCGGCCGCCGCCTCGGCGGCGCGCGCCACCTCGTCGCGTTGGCCGAGATCGGCGGTGAGCGTCGCGGCACTGCCGCCATCGGCGCTGTTGATGGCGTCGGCGGCTTCGCCGAGCCGCTCGGCCCGGCGCGCCACCAAAACCACATCGGCGCCGCCACGGGCGAGCGTTTCGGCGATCTGCCGGCCGATGCCGGACGACGCGCCGGTGACCAGCGCGACGCGGCCGGTGAGCGAAAATAAGTCCTCGGTGAAGCTGCTCATGGCCGGCTCACGGGGTCAATTCGAAGGTCTCGTCCGGGAAGTATTTCTCCAGCCGGACGTCGCCGGTGCGGGCATGGCCCTCCATGCCTTCCAGGCGCGAGACCCGTGCCGTGACCGCGGCGACGTCGCGGTTGGCTTCGCGGGTGGCGCGCTGGGTGGTGACCACCTTGATGAACTTATGCACCGAAAGCCCGCCGGTGTAGTGCCCGGCGCCCTTGGTCGGCAGGATATGGTTGGTGCCGGAGCATTTGTCGCCGAACGCCACCGTGGTTTCCTCGCCGACGAACAGCGAACCGTAGTTCTTCAGCCGGTTCACGTACCAATCCAGGTTTTCCGTCTGCACCTCCAGGTGCTCGGGTGCGTAGTCGTCGCTGACGGAAGCGGCTTCCTCGTCGGTGTCGCAGAGCACGACCTCGCCGTAGTCACGCCAAGCGGCTTCGGCGGCATTTCGCTGGGTTTCCGGCAACGCCGCGATCAGGCCCGGCATCAGGGCCATGGTGTTCTCGGCCAGTTTCCTGGACGTGGTCACCAGCCAGGCCGGCGAATCCGGGCCGTGCTCGGCCTGACCGACCAGATCGTAGGCGACGACGTTGGGATCTGCGTTGCCGTCGGCGATGACCAGGATTTCGGTGGGGCCGGCGAACAGGTCGATGCCGACGCGGCCGAACAGCATGCGCTTCGCCTCCGCGACGAAACGGTTGCCGGGGCCGACCAGGATATTGGCCTTGTGCCCGGTGAACAGCCCGAAGGCCATGGCGGCGATACCCTGCACCCCGCCCAAGGCCAGGATATGGTCGGCGCCGCAGAGATCCATGGTGTAGAGGATGGCCGGGTGGATGCCGCCGTATTCCGGGTGCGGCGCGGAGCAGGCTATGACGTTCTCGACGCCGGCGACCTTGGCGGTGGCGATGGACATGATCGCCGACGCCACGTGGGCGTAGCGCCCGCCCGGCACATAGCAGCCGGCGGCGGCCATGGGGATCAGCTTCTGCCCGGCCCACAATCCCGGCGACAATTCGGCCTCGAACTCGCGGATGCTTTCCTTTTGCCGCTCGGCGAAGCCGCGCACCCGGTCATAGGCGAACTTGAGGTCGTCCTGCAATTGTGCCGGCACCTGGTCGGCGGCCTTGGCGATGGCTTCCGGGCCGACGACGACGTCGCCTTCGTACTTATCCAGCTTGGCGCCGTAGGCGCGGGCAGTCGCTTCGCCACCGGCCTCGATCTCGGCCAACATGTCGGCGACGATGCGCCGGGTTTCGTCCTCACCGGTGGCAGCGGTCTTGTCGGCTTTCTTCAGGTATTCGATGGTCATGTCGGGTTCCTCAGGCGTGATCGTCGGTCGGATAGGGAGAGCGTTCAGTCCCCGGCGTCGATATCGGCGGAAAGCCGTTCGGCCGCGGTCCTGAGCGCCGGCAGGTAGGTAAGCGCCTTGGCCAGGTCCATGCGCACATCGGGCGCATGGCAAGCCAGGATCGCCGCCAGCCGGCCCTGGGAATCGCTTACCGGTACGGCGACGGCGACCATACCCTTAATGAACTCGCCGTCGTCGGTGGCGTATTTGACGCGGCGAATATTCGCGGCCACGGCCTCGAACGCCGCTTCATCGGTGATGGTGTTGTCGGTATAGGCGGGCAGGCCCGTTGCCGACAAAAGGCGTTGGCGTTTGGTGGCCGGCAGGCTGGCCAGGTACATCTTGCCGCTGGCCGTGCAGTGTAGTGGCACGCGCGAGCCGACCGGAAGCTGAGTGCGCAGCGGCCATTCGGTCTCGACCCGGTCGAGATAAAGGATCTCGCTGCCGGCGGGGATATTGAAGTTGCAGGTCTCGCCGATCTCGCGCGAAAGGTCGGCCAGAACCTGGTGGCGGTAGGCGTCGTTGCCGCCCATGGCCATGGCGCCGAGCGCCAGGTTGCGCATGCGATAACCGAGCGTTACGCCCTTGCCGGAGAAATCCGGCGCCAGATAGCCGTCTTTCTCCAGAACCTGGCAGAGCCGGTGCACGGTCGCTTTCGGAAGGCCCGTCGCCGCCATCAGGTCGGCGGCGGACAGGGCCTGTCCGGCATCGACGATGGCTTCCAGGATTTCCAGCGCGCGGACAGAGCGCGAGCCCTTTTCCTTGTCATTTGCCTGGTCGGCCATCGCCGCGAATTAGCCTCCGCTGGTGGGATAGAGGACGCTGGGCAGCCAAAGTGCGATCTGGGGGAAAACCATGATCAGGATCAGGCCGATGAGCTGGATCACCATGAACTGCATCATGCCGATGTAGATATCACGCAAGTCCCACTCGGGCACGACGCCTTTCAGGAAATAGGCTGATAGCGCCACCGGTGGCGATAGCCACGCGGTTTGCAGGTTAACCGCCACCAGGATGCCGAACCAGACCAGGTTGAAGCCCAATTGGTCGATCAGCGGCAACAGAATGGGCACGATGATCAATACGATCGGCACCCATTCCAACGGCCAGCCCAGGAGGAAAATCAGCGCCATGATCATGATCAGGATCATCATCGGCGGCATGTCGAGGCCGAGCAGCAGTTCGGTGAGCATGGTCGGCGTGCCGAGGCGCGAGAACACGGCGCCGAAGAAATTGGATGCCGCCACCAGGATCAGGATCAGGGCGGAAATTTCCAGGGTCTTGATCAAGGCTTCCTTGAGTTTCCCCATGGTCAGCCGGCGATAGGCGAGAGTCAGCAACAGCGCGCCGAAGGCGCCGCAGCCGGCACCTTCCGTCGGCGTGGCGAGACCGAACATGATCGAGCCAAGGGCTGAGAACACCAAAAGCGCCGGCGGCACCAGGCCGAGCAGGAACTCCTTCACCACATGCCCCATGCTTTCGGCCCGGTCCTCGACGGGAAGGGCGGGGCCGAGCGACGGATTGAGCCAGCAGCGGCCGAGCGCGTAAAAGGCGTAAAGCACCGCCATCATCACGCCGGGCAGGATGGCGGCGGCGAACAGGTCCGTCACCGGCACTTCCAGCACCGGGCCCATGACCACCAGCATGATCGATGGCGGGATCAGGATACCCAGCGTGCCGCCGGCGGTGATGGTGCCGGCGGCGAGTTGGACGTCGTAGCCCGACCGGTTCATGGTCTTGGCGGCCATGATGCCGAGAATGGTCACCGAAGCGCCGACGATGCCGGTGGCGGCGGCGAAGATGGTGGAGACGAATAACACCGCCAGATAGAGCGAGCCGCGCACCCGCGACAGCATCAACTGCACCGCCTGGAACAGGCGTTCCATCAGGCCGGCCTGTTCCATCAGGATGCCCATGAAGATGAACAGCGGCACCGCGGCGAGCGTCTGTTCCAGCATGACGTTCGAGAACTGGAAGGTCATCAGGTAGAAGACGACCTTGCCGAAACCGATCCAGCCGAAGACAAATCCCAGGAAGATCAGGGTGAACGAGATCGGGAACCCGACGAAGATGGCGAACAGCATGACCCCGATGAGGATGAGGCCGAGGATTTCATTTTCCATGGTTTACGGCCACCTTCCCTTGGTCGCGGCGTAGTAGCTTTTCAGCGTCTCGGAGACGCCTTGAATGAGGAGTAGCGCGACGCCGACGGGCAGCGCCGTCTTGATCGGACCCATGTGCGGCATCCAGGCGGTGTCCATGCCTTTCTCGCCGCGAATCCAGGCCAGCGTGGCGTAGTCGGTGGCCATCCACAGGAACACCACGAGGCCCGGGAAATAGAACAGGATGTAAAGCGCCGTATCGACGCGGCCCTGCATTCGCGCAGACCAGTTGCGATAGATGAAGTCGGCGCGGATATGAACGCCGCGCGACAGTGCATAGCCGGCGCCGAGCATGAACAACGCGCCGTAGAGCATGCGCGAGACATCGTAGGCCCACATGGTCGGCGCCACGAAGACGTAGCGCATGAACACTTCGTAGACCATGGCGAACAGCAGCGGAATGGTGAACCAGCACACAGTGCGCCCGACCCACAGGCTCATGGTGTCGATGGCGGTGATTGTCTTGGCCATCCAGGGCGCCATGTCGTCGGGCAGTTCGCCCGGTTCGCCGCCGCGCCGTTCGGCGATCAGTTCATCGGTGATGTCGAGTTCGTCGGGGTTGACGTCTTCGTTTTTGTCGGACATCCGGATGCTCCCTGTTTCCGTCGACCGTGCTGTCGGCAAACCGCCAGCGGTGGTGTTTTGCCGGTAGTGTGGCCGACATTATCCATGATGGAGCGGAAAGCTCCAAATAGGGGGGCTGGGAGGTGACGCTTCCCTCCCAGGAGGGAGAGGCCGCCCGTTTCGGGCATGCCCCTCCCCCCAGGGGAGAAGACTGGTTACGTCGTTCCTACTTCTTCTTCAGGCTGTTGGCGAACGCCATGCCGAGCTTGGCATTGGACGTCTGCGCGCCAGCCCAGAAGGGAACAGCGATTTCGGCGAAGGCCTTCTGGGAATCCCAAACCTTCTTGAAGAACGGGTTCTCCGCCGCGTTCTTCTCGAGGCTGGCCCTGGCGGCATTCATGTAGGCCGGGAAGTAATCCGACGGCGTGTCATGCAAGATGACGCCGTCTTCCTCGACCAACTTCTTCAGCGCTTTGCCGTTTTCATAGATGCGATAGCTGATCGATTTCATCAGCGAGGCGTTGGCGGCCACTTGCATGACCTGCTGCTGGAAGGGGGTGAGCTTTTTCCATACGTCGCCGTTGATGTACATGTCGGCGTTCACCACCACTTGGTGCAGGCCCTGCAGGTAGTAGTGCTTCAACACTTTCTGGAAACCGAAGATGCTGTCGGGCTTGGGGCAGCACCATTCGGCAGCATCGATGACGCCTTTTTCCAGGGCAGGCAGGATGTCGCCGCCGCCCATGGCGACGGAGGCCACGCCGATGTCCTTGTAGGTCTGGCCGGGAATGCCCGGCGGCGTGCGGAAGCGGTACTTGCGGAAGTCGGCCATGGAGTTGATCGGCTCCTTGAACCAACCCAGCGCTTCCGGACCGACCGGCTGCAGCATCAGGCCATGGACGTTCATGCCCATTTCTTTCCAGAGTTGGTCATAGAGTTCCTGGCCGCCGCCATAGAGGAACCACGATACGAAGGCGATGTTGTCGATGCCGACACCGGCGCCGGCGACCGGCGAGCCGAACAGCATGGCGGCCGGGTGATAGCCCGACCAATAGTGGGTCCAGGCAAAGCCGCCCTCGATCAGGCCCTTGTCGACGGCTTCCAGGGTTTCCTTGACGCCGACCACGGCGCCGGCGGGAAGCACTTCGATGGTGACTTCGCCATTGGTCAGGTCGCTGACGGTCTGGCCGAAGTCCTTGAGCATGACGATCTCATCCGCCTTGGTGGGAATCACCGACTGCACGCGGATTTTGACCTTGGCTTCCGAAAGGGTGGGGGTGAACGCCACCGCCGCCGCCATGGCGGCCGCCGCGCACCCGAGGACAAAGGTTTTAAATTTGAACATGGAAGTAGCCTCCTCCAATTCCTGTGGTTGTCGGACGCCGGTCCAAAGCGGCCGGACACCCGTGATTGCTCCCTGCCGGGAACGGAACCCGTCGGTCAATCCTCGGGGCTCAAGTGAACACCGCCGGGATGCGGCGCGATTGTTGGCATTGGAAATTCCAGATGCCTCCCATTTGTCTCATTAATGAGACTTATTAGTTTCATTATTGCAAATATTTACATTCCGTGCAACTTTAAATTAAATGTGGGTATTCACAGGGGCGGGCCGTTTTGGACGACAGCGCGGTACAATACGACTACATCATCGCCGGCGCCGGCTCGGCCGGCTGTGTGCTCGCCAACCGGTTGAGCGCCGATGCGTCGAAGCGCGTGTTGCTTCTGGAGGCCGGCGGCAAGGACTGGTACCCGTGGATTCACATCCCGGTCGGCTATTTCAAGACCCTGCACAATCCACTCACCGACTGGAGCTACAAGACAGAGCCCGACCCCGGCCTCAACGGCCGTTCCATCGATTGGCCGCGCGGCAAGACGCTGGGCGGTTCGAGCTCCATCAACGGGCTGCTCTATATCCGCGGACAGCGCGAGGACTACGATCACTGGCGCCAACTCGGCAACGCCGGCTGGTCCTATGAGGACGTGCTGCCCTATTTCCGCCGCTCCGAGGACCAGCAGAACGGCGCCGACGACTATCACGGCACCGGCGGCGGCCTCGCGGTGCAGAACATGCGGGCCAAGCGCGATATATGCGAAGCGCTGATCTCGGCGGCGGAGGAACTCGGCCTGCCTAGGAATGCCGATTTCAACGGCGCCAGACAGGAAGGCGCCGGGTACTTCCAGCAGACGGCACGTGGCGGGCTGCGCTGTTCGACGGCGCGCGGCTTTTTGCGCCCGGTCAAGCACCGGGAAAACCTGGAGATCGTCACCCACGCCCTGGTCGAGCGGGTGCTGTTCGAGGGCGCTCGCGCCACCGGCATCGCCATTTCCGTACAGGGCGCGCCACGCCAATTCGGCCTGAAGCCGGGTGGCGAGGTGATCTTGGCCGCCGGTGCCATCGGCTCGCCGCAAATTTTGCAGCTCTCCGGCGTCGGGCCCGGCGAACTCCTGCAGCGCTATGGCATCGACCTGGTGCGAGCGCTTCCGGGGGTCGGCCAGAACCTGCAGGACCACCTGCAGATCCGCACCGTCTACGAGGTCAACGTGCCGACGCTGAATGGCGAGATCAACAACCTGTTCCGCCGCGCGCTGATCGGTTTGCAGTATGCCGTCACGCGCACCGGGCCGATGAGCATGGGCGCGAGCCAGGTCTGCATCTTCGCGCGTTCCAACCCGGACGCCGAAACCCCCGACATCCAATATCATTTCCAGCCCTTGAGCGCCGACAAGCCGGGCATCGAAATGCACCCGTTTCCGGGGGTGACGCTGTCCGTCTGCCAGTTGCGCCCGGAAAGCCGCGGCCGCATTGAGATCAAGTCACCCGACCCCAAGGCCTATCCGGCGATCCATCCGAACTACCTGTCGACGCCGAAGGACTGCCGGACGGCGGTGGATGCTTTGAAATTTACCCGCCGACTGGTGGCGACGGAGGCGTTGAAATCCTTCGTGGTGCGCGAGCATCTGCCGGGACCCGGCGTCGCGACCGATGACGAACTGCTCGACAGCGCGCGCAACATCGCCCAGACCATCTACCATCCGACAAGCACTTGCAAAATGGGCGCCGATGCCTCTTCGGTGGTCGACGAACGTCTTCGCGTACATGGCATCGCTGGGCTCCGGGTCGTCGATGCTTCAATCATGCCGACGATCACGTCCGGCAACACCAACGCGCCGACCATCATGATCGCCGAGAAAGCCGCCGACTTGATCATCGAAGACCGGCGCGGAACCGCTTGAAGGCGCGGACACGGGCGCCCACTGATTTTCGCCAACGCGCGGATGTCGGCAATCGATTATTCAGCCGACGAACGCTAGCGCGACGCGAATTTCCGAAACATGCCGAGGGTCTCGCCGATTCCTTCCGACAAGCTCGTTCTCGGCCAAGGGCCGATGATTTCAACAAGCGGCCCGTTGTCGAGGCCTGTCATGGGGGATGCACGTTCGTTGGACGACGGTTTGACGTCCGCCTCCGGCTCGGCCCTTCGGATCGCCTCCAGCACATCATCCGTGGATTCGATTTCCGTCGTGATGTCCGAGACGACCGCGCCCTGCCAATCGGCGGATATGGCGCGGGAAAAGACCTCCGCGACCTCGCCCGCGTACTGAAAGCAGCTACGTGTCGCAAACGGCATCTCATAGGCATTGCCATGGGCGGCGGCGCGGACCGCTTCGGTTATCGCCGACGTTTCGCCATCATCTCGCCCGACCCCATAGACGATATGAGGGCGTAATCCCAGGCTGGGCACCTGATGGTCTTGCCAATAAATCCGGGCAATCTCTTCGTCGGTTTTCTTGAAGACGCCGTAGAGATTCGCGGGCGCATTGGCCGGGCCGCGCGGCTTGGCGGCAATCGAACTGGTGTAGATAATCTTGCCCGTGCCGGCCCGGCGGACGGCTTCGAAAATATTGATGTGGCCCTCGATGTTGACCCGGGCCCCCAGTGCCGGATTGGCCCGGCAACCGGGAATTTGCAGGGCGGCAAGGTGGATGATCACCTCTGGTGCGACGGCGTCGACGAGCCGTGCGACCGCATCCGCGTCGGCCACGTCGCAGGGGCGCCAGTCAATATCGCCGACGGCGGCGGCATCGCGGATCTGCAAAAGCCGGGACGAGTCGCAGACCAGATCCGACGCAACGACGTTTCGGCCGTCGTCAGCAAGGCGGGCCAGAATCCAGGAGCCGAGAAACCCGTTGGCGCCGGTAACGAGAATGGGAGAAGACGAAGACATAAGGGAAACCTACTCAGGCGTTGGCGCCGCCGGCGCGACGTCGCCGGACCAGCCATTTCACGGCCGGCCAGACGAGGATCGCCGCGGTCAGGATAAACAGGGTCAGCGCAATGGGACGATGGAAGAAAGCGCCGAAATCACCGCGCGTGATCAGCAGTCCCTGGCGCAGCGAGTTCTCGATCATCTGCGAAAGCACCATGCCGATGACCATGGGTGCCAGGGGAAAACCGTTCTTGCGCATGACGAAACCGACCACGCCGGCGACGAAGGCGGTCAGGAGGTCGATGGAATTGCCGCGCACGCCGTAGGCGCCGATCAGCGCGATGACCGAAACCATGGCCATCAGGATCGGTTCGGGAATGCGCAACGCCCGGGTGAAGGCTTGTGCGCCGATGGCGCCGACGATGAACATCACCACGTTGACGGCGATCAGGATCAGGAAAATGGCATAGACGATGTCCAGGTGCTGGGTGAACAGGCGCGGGCCCGGCGTGATGCCGTGCACGATAAAGGTACCGAGCATCACTGCCGTAACCGGATCGCCGGGAATGCCCAAGGCCAAGGTCGGGACCATGGCGCTGCCGGTGACGGCATTGTTGGCGCTTTCGGCGGCGATCAGGCCATCGGGTTCGCCGGTGCCGAGTTTGTCGCGGTTCTTGGACGATCGTTTGGCTTCTGAGTAGCTGATAAAGGCGGCCGTGGCCGCGCCGGTTCCCGGCAGCGCGCCGACGAAGGACCCGATGGAGCACGATTTCAACAGGATGCCGATGCGCCCTTTCCAATCCGCCAGCCGCGGCAACCGGAAGCCGACCTTGTGGTTGATCTCTGGCTTGGCCATGTGGGTTTCGGAGGCGCGCACGAACATTTCCGAGAGCGCGAACAGCCCGACCACCGCCGGAATCAGCGAAATGCCGGCGGTAAGTTCGAAATTGTCGAAGGTGAAGCGCATGTCGCCGGTGACGCTGTCGACGCCCACCGTCGCGACGAACAACCCGATGGCGCCCGACAGCAGTCCCTTGACCATGGCCCCACGCGATACGTTGGCGATGCAGATCAAGGCGAAGATGCCGAGCGCGAAGTACTCGATGGCTGTGAAATTCAACGAGAAGGCCGCCAGTTGCGGAGCGGCCACGATCAGCACGACGACCGAGAAGAGGCCGCCGATCAGGGACGCCATCGTCGACCAGCCGATGGCCAGGTCGGCTTCGCCGCGCTGCGCCATGGGGAACCCGTCGAGCGCCGTCGCGGCGGCCTGCGGCGTGCCCGGCGTATTGATGACGATTGCCGAGATCGAGCCGCCGTAAACCGAGCCGCAATAGATTCCCAGCATCAACGCGAGAGCCGGAATCTGACCCATGGTGAAAGTGAACGGAAGCACCATGGTGATGCCGATGACCGAGCCGAGGCCCGGCAGCACGCCGACAATGACGCCGAGCACGGTACCGACGACGATCGAGACCAGTGCCGGGATCGTCAGAATATGTTCAAGGCCAAGACCGAACGCGTCCATTTGTTCCTCTGCCTAAAACCAGTCGAACCAGGGAGACGACGGGAGAATGATCTTGAACACCTTTTCGAACAGGTACCACGTAGCCACTGGATAGACGGCGGTGATGGCGGCAATGACCTTGAGGTTTCGGTAGTTCAACACCCAGGGAAGGGCAAAGATGAAAACCACGCTTGAGATCAGAAAACCGGCCCAGGTGATGGCGAGAATATAGATACCGGTGAGCGCGATGGCGCCGAGCGCGTGGTAAAACTGCGCGCGCGCTATCGGCTGGAAGGCTTCCCGTGTGCCCTGCCAGATCACGCCCAGGGAAAACAGCGCCATCAAGACCAGCAGGATTCGCGGAAAGAACACCGGGCCTTTTCCCGCGGTCACCGCCGACACGTTATAGGCCGGATCGAAGGTGTGATAGAAAAAGGCGGCCGTCGTCAGGAAAAAGGCCCCGCCGATAACCGTCGTCCAAGAAAGCTTCATCGTCTCGCCGCCCCGTTGCGAAAGAGAGGCGCCGGATTTGAATCCGGGCCTCTCCCCATGACTTAAACGATTTCGGAAGCCCGTTTAATTCTTTTTCAGGCCCGCTTTGGTCAGCAACTTTTCGTTCTTGGCGAACTCGCTGGCAACGAAAGCCTGGAAGTCATCGCCGCCCAGGAAGGTGACCGGCATGCGCAACTTGGCCATGCGGTCGCCGAACTCTTGAGACTTCATGCCGGCTTCGCAGGCCATCTCTAGCTTCTTACGGGCGTCCGCGGGAATGCCCTTCGGCGCCACCAGGCCGCCCCAGATGGGGAAGTGCAGGGAGATCCCTTGGTCCTTGGCGGTCGGCAGGTCGGTGGCGGTAGAGACGCGGTGATCCATCAGCATGGCAATGGACTTCACCTGGTCCGCGTTCTTGGTCAGGAAGGAGATATGGGCGACGAACATGTCGACGGTGCCGTCGAGCATGGCCTTGAAGGTCGGCGCGCTGCCCTTGAAGGGAATATACTGGTAGTCGATGCCGGTGGCGTCCTGAATGCCGAGGCCGGCCACGTGCGGGATCGAGCCGACGGCCTGGATGCCGAAGTTCAGCTTGCCCGGATTGGCCTTGGCATAGGCGACCATGTCGTTGAGCGTGTTGAATTTGGAGTCCTTGCGCACCACCAGCGAAGACGGCGCCGAGTAGGCTTGGCAGATATAGTCGAACGAATCCGGGCCGTAAGGCAGTTTTCGCAGGTGCGGCTGGGTGGTCATCGGCCCCACCGGCATCATGCCGATGGTGTAGCCGTCGGCCCGCGCGCGGGCCACTTCGGCATTGCCGATGGTGCCGCCGGCGCCAGCCGTATTTTTGACCACGATCTCGCTGCCGAGTGCCTTGGCCATGGGGCCGGCCAGGGTGCGGGTGGTGATGTCCGTGCCGCCGCCGGCGCCGAACGGAACGATGATGGTCACCGGCTTGTCCGGAAAGGCCTGGGCGCTCGTGCCCAACGCCGCGACCAAGGCGCCGGCAAGGGCCGGCATCAGAAGTTTACTCTTCAGCATGGAATTTCCTCCCTGTGTGGATTCTGCGCCCCGCGGTCGATCAGGTTCCCCCCCTTTTACGACCGCACGTCATAATGGGCGTTAACGGAAACGGATGCTAGAATTTTTAAAACTCAATTTCAAATTATTTTTTGAAATTGAATTTTAAAAATGTAATATGGCGCCGGACTTCAGTCGACCATTCAAGGGGAGGACACGGAAATGGTTAGGAAGACACTGTTATCTGACGACGAAATTCGCCAATACCACGAGGAAGGGCTGGTCATTCCCGATTACCGCCTGCCCGAAGATCAACTGCTGGGCCTGCGCAAGGCCGTCGACCGGTTGATCGACGATCACCCGAACATCCGCCCCGAACAGCTCTCGGGGCCGCACAATCCCTGGGGCCAATCGGCACAGCTGATGGGCAACGTCGATTTTCTCGCCTTCTGCCAGTTCCCGGAAATCCTCGACATGGTCGAACAACTCATTGGCCGCGACATTATCCTTTGGGGCAGCATGCTGTTCGCCAAACCGCCAAAAGACGGCAAGGCGGTGCCGTGGCACCAGGACGGTCAGTACTGGCCGATCGATCCCCTTGCGACGGTGACCGTCCGTGTCGCCATTGACGGCTCCACGGTCGAGAACGGCTGCATGCGCTATATTCCGGGTTCCCACAAATCTGCCCGGCTCGGCAAGCACGTCACCCAGGACCGTGAAGATTTCGCCATTAAACAGTCCATGCCCGACATTGATGAAGACCAGGCCCGCGACGTGGTGCTGGAGCCGGGCCAGATTTCGCTACACGACGTTTATACGATCCACGGTTCCAACCATAACCGCTCGGGGCTCAGGCGTGCCGACTACGCCATCCGCTACATGCCGGCGACGTCGCTCTACGACCGCCGCGATACCCATCCGGCCACCGTTTACGCGCAGAAGATTTCGCCGACCATGCAGTATCCGTTGCGTCCTCTGTGGCTGGTCCGCGGCCAGGACCGTGCCGGCAATGATTTCGAGACCGGACACGGTGCGAACGCGGCCTGATCCCGGCAACTCGCTGAACATGTAATAAAGACGAAGACCAGACTTCCGAAGAGGAACCGATTTTCCATGACCAAGACCAATGAAGCCGTCGTCGATACCTTTATCGAGGCGGGGATTACACGCGGCTACACCCTGCCCGGCCTGGGCGTCACTTGGTCCCTGCCGGCCTTCCACGAGCGCCGCGACAAGTTCGATCTGGTGTTGACCCGCAATGAATGGATCGCCTCGATCATGGCCCAGGTGGAAGGCAAGCTGACCGGCCGGCCGGGCTTGCTCATGGGGCAGGGGCCCTGGATCACCACCATCGGCGGCATCGGCATCCTGGAGGCGCATTTCTCCGGGTCGCCGATGGTGATCCTGACCGAGACTTCTGACTATGACGGCTACGGCCAACTCGGCTGTTACCAGACCATGACCGGCGACTACGGCGGTGCCGACGCCATGGCGTCGTTGAAGCCGATTACGAAGTACTGCACCTATGCCACCAGCCCCGAGGAAGCCGTGTTCGGCACCCAAATGGCGATCAAGCATGCCAGCCTGCCGCGCACCGGGCCGGCGGCGGTAATCATGAAAACCCCGATCATCCGCGCCGAGATGCCAGAGATCACCAAGCCCCGCCTCTATCCCACCGACGGCTATCTCAGCTACACCGCGCCGAAGGCCGATCCGGCGGCGCTCGAGCGCCTCGCCAAGATGATCGACGATGCCGAGAACCCGGTCATCGTCGCCGGCAACGGTGTCACCAGCGTGTTTGCGGGCGCGGCGCTGCAATCGCTGGCGGAGAAGGCGGGCATCGCCGTCGCCACCAGCTACAATGCCAAGGGTGCCGTGGCCGAGACCTCCGACATCGCGGTCGGCATGCTCGGCACCTGGGGTATGCCGACGGCCAACCGTGCCGTGGCGGGCGCCGACCTGGTGGTGATGATCGGTGCCAGCATGGGCCCGGACTACACGCGTTTCCGCGACCCCGACCTGATCCGGCCGGGCGACCAAACCCTGGTCCAGGTGGACGTCGACCCGCGCAACGCGGGCTGGGTTTATCCGGTCGACCTGGCGATTACCGGCGATGCGCTCGACGTCATCGAGCGCCTTGGCGAAATCGGCCTGTCCGATTCCGGCCGGGCGAAACGAATCGGCGCCATCCGCGACCTGAAAGACCGTACCGATTATGACAAGCTGCCCGATTTGCCCGCCGCGCAAGGTACGGTGCACCACACCGACATGGTGCGCGCCGTGCAGGGTTTCCTGACACAAGACGACCTAGTGACGCTCGATGCCGGCGCCAACCGCATCTGGTCCACCTTCGGCTTGCGCATGCCTTATCCGCAGCAATTGATCTCCCCCGGCGGCACCGGCGTCATGGGCTGGGGTGGTCCGGCGGCGGCGGCGGCCAGTCTCGTGCATCCGGAGAAGCGGGTGACGTCGGTGATCGGCGACGGCGGCTTCATGATGACCGTGCAGGTGATCACCACCTGCGTGCAGCAGAACCTGGACACCGTGTTCCTGGTATCGAACAATGCCGGTCTCGGCATGGTGCGCGATAACCTCGGTGAGAAACGCATTGCCGTGGATTTCGCCGAGATCGATTTCGCCACCGTCGCCGAGGGCATGGGCGCCACGGGCATGCGGGTCTATCACCCGGACGAAATCCGGGGAGCCCTGGAAGAAGCCCACAAGACGCCTGGACCGGTGGTCATCGACGTCAAGGTCGACCCCGATGCCAGCCACCACGGAGCCGTCGACAATGCGCCGCTTTGAGGGCCGTACAGCGCTGATTACCGCCGCCGGCAGCGGCATCGGGCTCGGCACGGCGGTCCGCCTGGCCGTGGAAGGGGCCGCGGTCACCGTCTGGGATCGCGATCCCGACGCCCTTTCCGCCGCCGAGGCGGAAGCCGGCACAGCCGGCGTCGGCCTCAGTACCCGCGCCCTCGACATGACCGACGCGGCAGCCATTGAGGACGCCGTCGCGGCGCAGGTCGCCGAAGACGGGCGCATCGACGTTCTCGTCAACAACATCGGCGGCTCGCTGCATACCCCGTTCAAGTTCCTCGAACAATCGGACGAAGACTGGGAACGGGTGATGCAGGTCAACGTTACCGCCTGCATCCAGGTGACGCGCCAGGTGCTCCCGCATATGGTCGAAGCCGGCTACGGGCGGATCATCAACCTGGGCTCCAAGGCCGGGCGCTACGGCAGCTTGTTCGCCGGTGCCAACTATGTCGCGGCGAAAGGCGCCATGCAGGCCTTTACCATGCAAATCGCACAGGAGTTCGGCCCCGCCGGCATCACCTGCAACACGCTCTGCCCAGGCGCCATCCTGACGCCTCGGGTAAAAGGACTGTTGGCGGAGCGGCAATCGCCCGAGGAACGCGAGAGGGTGTTGCAATCGATCCCGGTGCGCCGCCATGGCGAAGTCGCGGACGTAGCCGCCGCCATCGCCTACCTGGCGTCGGAGGAAGCCGGCTTCGTCAACGGTGCGTCGCTGGATTTGAATGGCGGCCAATCGATGGCCATCTGACCGGCCGCCGGTCTAAAGAAGGCCGCGGGCCACATGCTCGATCTGGCGCGCCAAGCCCAACACCCGGGGCCCTAGATCCTTCTCGATACGCTCGTCGGTGATGATCGAGCGCAGGCCGCCGGCATTGATCGCGTAGACCGGAAAGCCGTCGGCGCGGCGGATGGCGGCGCCGGCGGAATTGGCGTCAGGAATCCATTCGCCGAGCGCCAGCGCGAAACCTCGCGTCTTGGCCAGTTTCACGGCCCTTTTCATGGGGGCTTCCATGGCCTTCCAGTCCGCGGCGTAATGCTTGGCGAGTTTCGCCGTCATTGCCTTGAATTCGTCATCCGGCAATGCGGCCAGGTAGGCGCGCCCCATGCCGGTGGTCGGCATCGGGATGCGGGATCCGACGCCGAGGCGGATCGACATGGAGGCCGGCGAGCGGCAGGCCTCGACGTAGATCAGCTCCGTGCCGTCCGGTGCGCCGAGGAAAACAGACGCATCGGCATAGTCCGCCAGTTCCTGCATATAGGGCCGGGCGATTTCGCGGATTTCCAACTGAGCCATGACATCATAGCCGAGCGTCAATACGCCGGGGCCGAGGTGGTAGCGTCCCGTATCCTCCGCGAACCGGAGGTAGCCCAATTCCGTCAGCGTGAAGGTGATGCGCGACACGGTGGCCTTGGCCAACCCCACCCGTTCCGCGATTTCGGCGTTGCCGAGCGGACGGTTCTCCGGCCCGAATGCGCGCAGCACCGAGAGGCCGCGCGCAAGTGCGGTCATGAAGCGGTAATCTTTCTCCCCTTCCGGAATCTCGCTTTTGGTTTTTCGTCGACGCAATCGTTTGGCCTTTCGCTAAGTGGCTCGATTTCTCGCGATTGGCACAGACCATAAGTACTTGCGGCGGGAGTTACAAATTCGATGTCTGCAAGTCGTATTTTCAGGCCCTCGGAAAGCTGCCCAACCGGACCGACCCAAACTGACAAGCGGTCCACTCGATTGGAACATTCCGTATCTGCGAAGTGCCGATGCGCTTCAGCGCCGGCCCGGGTTCGAGTTCATTTTCGCGGGCAAAAACCCCCAGCTTCGGACTATGATGGAACCATGGATGGTTCTCTTGTCACCGCAAAAGACCTGGTCTTCGACTATCCCACCAAACGGGCCCTGTTCGATATCAATTTGGAGATTCCCCGCCACGGGATTACGGCACTGGTGGGGCCGAACGGTGCGGGGAAAACAACGCTCATTCGCTGCCTGGTGGGATTGGCGGAACCGTTCTCCGGCGCGGTCGCGTTCAAGGGAAATGTCGTTGCCGACGATCCGCGCGCCGCGCACCGGGCCATGGGCTACCTGCCGGATTTCTACGAGCTCTATGACGATCTGAGCGTCCGCGCCTGCCTGGAGCACGGTGCCGAGATGCGCGGGATTCCCCGCGCCGAGGCGCGCCTCAGGGCCGAACGTTCGGCCGAACGGCTGGGCATCGCCGACCGCCTCGATCACAAGGTCTCGTCCTTGTCGCGCGGTCTCACCCAGCGCGCCGCCATCGCGCGCGCCATCATCCATGAACCCGAGTTCCTGGTCCTCGACGAACCCGCGGCCGGGCTCGATCCGGATGCGCGGCTCAACCTATCGGCGCTGTTCAGGCAGCTCCGGGATGACGGCATGACGCTGCTGGTGTCGTCGCACATCCTGGCCGAGCTCGAGGACTACTGCACCCACATGGTCGTCATCCGGGCGGGCCGGGTCGTCGATCTCGTGGACGCCCGTCCGGACCGCGACCGGCGCCGGTTGGTGATCGTCACGGCGGAACCGACGGAAAAGCTGACAGAGGTCCTGCAACGCCATGACGGCATCGATGAGTTTGTCGTTTCCGGAAGCGAAGCGCGGCTGACCCTTAGCGGCGGCGATGCCAGCCAATGGGCGCTGCTTAGGGAACTGGTCGAGGCCGGGGTGCCGGTGATCCGCTTTCGCGACCTGGAAGACCGGCTGCAGGATACCTACCGCCGTGCCGTCGCCGGCTCGGAGGCCGCGTCATGAACCCGGAGTTCCGGCGCCTGTTGCTGAGCGAGTTCCAGGGCTACCGGCTGATCGCTCTGCCGGTGGTGCTGGCCGGCACCTTCATCGTCGCCTACCTGGCCAACGGCCGCGAGTTGGACACCGGCACGGCATTCGTCGCGGTGCTGGCCTATTTCGCGCTGGTGTTCATCTGGGGCACGCGTCAGGCGGCGGAAAGCGTGGTGCAGGAAATCAACGCCAAGACCTGGGACCCGCAGCGCATGTCGTCGATGTCGGCCTGGGGCATGGCCTGGGCCAAGTTGTTCGGCTCCACGTCCCTGACCTGGGTCGGCGGCGCGGTATGCCTGGTGTTCTATGCGGTTTCCAATGTCGAAACCTGGGGGCGGGCCGCGACCCTCAACGCCGTCGTGCTCTATGCCGGGGCCGGATTGCTGGCGCAGGCGGTCTGTCTGCTGGTCAGCCTGACCGCGATCCAGCGCCGGCGCGAATTCGGCCGCGTACGCATGTTATCGTACCAGTTCCTGGGGTTGCTGGCGGCGCTGCCGCCGCTTTATATCGGCATGTCGGTGACCGGCGGCGAGGGAGTGATGGACCTGATGCGTTGGTATGGCCAATACGTCACCTTGGCGCGTTTCATGATGGTGGCGATGCTGGCTTTCGGGTTTTGGGCGCTGGCCGGGAACTGGGCGCTGATGCGGGCCGAATTGCAAGAACCGCTTGGCCCTTGGCTGTGGCTGGGATTCGTCGTGTTCGCCATGGCGCTTGTCGGCGGCGTCCGGACGCTGCCCATGGGTGCCAACGCGGCCCTGGTACTGATCGACGTGCCGAGCACCCCGGAAATGGTCCTCGGCTGCGGATTGGCACTGGTCTACCTGGCGCTGATGCTGGAACCCAAGGGCCGGGTGCGGCTGCGCCGGCTGGCGGGACGGCTCGCGGCGCGGGATATCGCCGCTGCGCTCAAGCTGGCGCCGCGCTCTTTGCTGGCGGTGCCAGTGGTGGCTATCGGCGTCACGGCTGCAGCCGTCGGCACCAGGGACTATACGGCGGCGCAAGCGGTGGCGTTGCACCCCATGCTGGCCGCCTGGCTGTTGTTCGCGTTGCGCGATATCGGGTTCGTCTATTGGCTTTGCTTGGGCCGGCGCGACGGGCGCGGCGAGGGCGTGGCGGCGGTTGTGTTGCTGCTCGCCTATGGTGCCGTGCCGGCGACCTTGAACCCGGAATCGCTGGCGCCTTTAAGCGCGCTGTTTGCGCCGGTGATGCCTACCAGCAGTGGCACGGCGCTGCGGATCTGGAGCATCGCCGCGCCGGCACTGGAATTGCTGTGCGTGGGGTGGCTGCTCAGCCGGCGCTGGCGCCGCGCCGCCCAGCCGCCGAACGGCTCTTAGCCGCCCATCGCTTTCTCGATGGCTTCGTTGAGCTTGCCTTGCTCGCAAAGCTTCACCGCTGCGGCCGGCGGCTTGCCGCCGGTCATTTCGGTGATGGTCTCCTTGCAGATTTTCACTTCTTCGGCGGAAGCCGATTGCGCCTGGGCCGGGTTGGCGGCGGCCAGGGCGACGAGCCCGAGGGCGAACGCGAGGGACAGGGTTTTCATGGGTGAATCTCCTTGTTGTGTGAATGCGGTCAACTGGATGCGCCGCGGATCGACCATTTCTGAGTCTTGTCGCCGGAACAGCTATTCACGACCAAACGGCCTTTGCTGCCCCCGTTGTTGGTAACGTCGATACACTGGCCGCCGGTGATATGCTGGATGCGTCCGTCGGGCAAGCGTCGCCAACGTTGGCGCGCCAGGGCATCGCCGGAGCTGTTGCACGACCAGATGATCAGTTGATCCAGGCGCGCCGGACGGGTCGAGCCGCTTGCGACGTCGAGGCAGAGTCCGTTGGTGGCGACGATCTGGCCGCGCGCGTTATGGGCCCAAAGCTGGCGCTGGCGCGACGGACCGGACGAGTTGCAGCTCCAGGTGATGACCTTTCCGCCACTACTCAGCTTGCCGCTTTCCTCGTCGGCGCATAGCCCGCTGCCGTTGACCAGTTGCGCCAGGTTGAAGCTGTTCGCTTCTCGGCTTTGCGGCTTCAAGGGGGTTTTCGACGCGCGCCAGGTCTGATCCGCCGGCCAACTGTCGGAATTTGACGACCCGCCGCAGTCGATCGTGTAGGTGTGGCCGGAGCGCATGGTCAGGCAGCGGCCGCTCGCTTCGTGGACGATACGGAACCGCCAGGTGGCGTCGACGCGGGACGGGCCGTTTCCGCCGGACCAGGCGATGCTCCACTTCTGGTCCGAATGGCCGTCGCATTTGGCGACCACAACCGGCGCGCCGTTCGCCGCGCTCCGTTGCACGTTGATGCAGCGGTCCTGCGGGTCGTGGCGAACGGTGCCGTCGGACCAGAAGGTGAAGCGCAGGTTCGGGTGCGCGCGGCAGGGAATGGCACCGAGCGCGCCGCCCTGTGGGTAGCTGTCGAGGCAGGCGGCGTTGTTGTTGGCGGCGACGTACAGGTTGCGGAAGGTTTGATCGGGTGCTTCCGGCTTGGGCACGTTCTTCGTGACCCGCCACTTCTGGTTGGCGCCGTTATGGCAGCCGCCCAGGCGCAACGGCTTGCCATTGCCGCTTTCGACACCCCAAAGGTCGATGCAGAGACCGCTGGTAATGTGTTGGATGCGGCCGTCGGCGAGCTGCCTGAAGCGCATGCCTTCATGGCCGGTGCACTTGTAACCCCAGAGCCAGGAGTCCTCCTGCGGGTCCATGCAGAGACCGTCGGCACGCAGTTCGCCCAGGCCGTTCATGGTGAAACGCTGGTTCTTGTTGCCGCGGCAGTCGTACATCTGCGCCCGGCGCGCGCCGCGCTTGTTCTTGGTGCTCTCGCTGAAGTCGACGCAACGGCCCTGGTGACCGACGATGACGGAATTCTCGAAACCATCGATTTTCTGCGGTTTCGGCACGCTGGTCGTGACCTTCCATTTCTGGTTGGCGCCGTTATGACAGTCGCCCAGGCGCAACGGCTTGCCGTTGCCGCTTTCGACGCCCCAGAGGTCGACACAGCGCCCGCTGGAGATGTGCTGGATGCGGCCGTCGGCAAGCAGCCTGAAGCGCATGCCTTCATGGCCGGTGCACTTGTAACCCCAGAGCCAGGAGTCCTCCTGCGGGTCCATGCAGAGACCGTCAGCACGCAGTTCGCCCAGGCCGTTCATGGTGAAACGCTGGTTCTTGTTGCCGCGGCAGTCGTACATCTGCGCCCGGCGCGCGCCGCGCTTGTTCTTGGTGCTCTCGCTGAAGTCGACGCAGCGCCCCTGGTGGCCGACAATCACCGCGTTGGCGAAGAGAGTGCTTTTGGCGCTCTTGGCGTTCCTTTCCGCCGCAAGCCGCGCCTTTTCGCGGATGGCGGCGACCACGGAGGCGGAAATTTCGGCTTGCGAGACGGTCTCCACCGGCAACTCAGGCGGCGCCGGCATATTGTTCTTGAGCCGCGTAACGCCCTCGCCCCGAATGACGGCGCCAAACGTGTTGGCCAGAAAGCGTAGATCGGAATCGGCCGGATTGCTCAGGTTGACCTTGATCGGCATGTAGAGATCCTTGGCCCCCAACACGTCGGCGAGCATGTGAAACTCGGTCTTCAATTCCTTCAGCTTGCCGGAAATGACCACCTTCTTGACGTTCAGGACGTCGCCGCCGGCGGCCGCTCGGAGCAATTTCTGGGTGACGTCACCGAAGGTGTTCGACAAGTGCTCGGCACCGGCCATGGTCAGGCGCGCGGCGGTCAGGGCCTTCAGGGCCACTTCGCGCGCGACGATCCAAAAGGCCACCTTCGGATGCCAATCTACGTTGGCGCGCGCGCGGCGGCGCTCCAGGTCCCGGCGCAGGTCGGCCAACAGGTTGCGGGTGTGGTTGCGGGCGCGTTCGGCGCGCTCGAAGGCCCATTCGGCGGCGTCAGCGACCCTTTGGGCGATTTTCCTGGCGACGTATTTCCACCAGCTATTGCAGCAGTGTCGTGCGATATGCCGCAACCTGTCCTTGACGCTGCGCGCCCGATCCATCACCCATTGGGCACTGCGCAGCGCGCTTTCCGCCGCTTCGATGGGCTTGGCCAGCAACTTCAGGTTTTCACGCGCTTCGGCGCGGGCGTCCCGGATCCGGCTGTCGATCTTCTCCACTTCGCGAATCGCGCTGGACAGGCCATCCTGGGCCGTGCGAAAGCGCCCGGAGATAGCCGAAGATCCACTCTTCAGCACGCCGCCCACCTCTTTCTGCACCCATGGGCCGAAGCCGTTGGTGATTTTGCCGTAGTAGGCGATATCGTCGGGGCGCCGCGCCGTACCGCCGATGCTGCGGACCTTCATGTCGGCCTGCCAGATGTTGGCGAGCCGATCTTTCAGTTCAAAGGCATAGCCGGCATCGGAGAGCACCACGTTGACGTTACGCTTGGCGCCGAGGAAATCGGTGCCGCCGGAGACCACGAACTTGGGGTCCTTCGGATCGGTGGGAATGGCGGTGAGCTTGGCGCCGGTCAGCTTCAACAGCCCCAGGTCCACCGGCGGCAGATTGACCGGGTTGGAGGCCAGGAACAAAAGGAAGCTGCGCCGCAATCCGTCCGCGATCTTGGTCGCGGGGAGGGCCGATTCCGGGTCTTTCCACACTGGTTTTAGTTCGATCAGCGCCGGGTCCATGCGCTGGCCGAAATACTTGTGATCGAGCTTCAAGGTCACGGCACCGCCCTTGATGAAATTGGTCAGCGAGCCTTCGAAGGCGACGCCGTCGATCAACAGCGGTGTCGATTTCTTAATCACCTCGGAAACCGCCTTCGGGATACCCAACAGCGGAAACACCTTGTCGGTGATGATCTCGTCGATGGAATTCTTACTCTGAGCCGTGACGGTGAAATCCTTGACCCGGAACAAGTCCTTGCCGACGGTCTTGGCGTCGACGCGCAGCTTCAGCACCGGGCCCAGGTTCTTGTCGTAGAAGAAACCGATCTTGTCGTTGGAGACTTCGATGTCGAGTTTCTCCGACGCGCCGAGCAGGCTGGCATCGGCCTTGATCTTGAAGTGCGGCAACGACTGGATGTTGGCGGCGATGTCGATTTCCGCGGCGCGCAGCTTCAGCGGCCCCAGGTTGCGGGGCGGCAGTTTGCTGTAAATCTTGAGCCCGTCCTTGAAGGTCAGGCGGTTGTCGGTTTCGGCCAATTGGGTGCGTTGGCCCATGAGGCCGAGATAAGCCTTGCCCGCGACCACCAGCCCCATGCCTTCGAGGGTATCTTCGCGGCCGGGAATGACGGCGCCGGGCGTCGCGAAGAACAGGTCCACGTCCGTCAGTTCCAGATAGGGAAGCGGCAGTTTTTCCACCTGCAGGATATCCAGCAACGAGCGCTTCTTCAGTTCCGCCTGCAGATATTGCGCGGTCTTTTTGGTCGCCGGATCGGGCAGTGCCTTGACCACCAGGCTGGCCATGGGCCCGGTCATGACACCCCGGAACAGCGCATCGGCGATTTCCATCTGGCCGACACCACTGAGCTTCTTGGCCTGCAAGCGCACGCCCAGCTTTTTCGGCAAAGGGATCGTCGAAGAGAAGTTGATGTTGGTGATGAAATCGCCGGCGAAACGCAGGGTCTGGTTGTTCCGTGCCGCGAATTCGGTGGTGCCGCCGAAGCCGAACTCCACCGAGCCCTCGCTGTCGGCACCAATCAGCACCGCCGGGTTCTCGAAGGCGAAATTCTTGAGCCCGAGGGGTTCGCGCCATTTGCCGTCGATGCGTCCGACCACCTTGACGCCGCCGGCGACGGAAACCAAGTCGACGCTGGCGTAGGCTTCGCCACGGAACTTGATGGTATCGATCTTCTTGGGATCGTCCAGGTGCGGGATTTTCACCTGCATGTCGCCGCCGACGCCCAGGTTCAGCATGGTCGCGGCGACGTCGGCGCGGATGAAGAAATTGGCCTTGGCGCGCTCGAGCGAGACGACCCGCGACCAGGGCTGGCCCTGCGGAAATTTGAAGCCCGGCAGGTCGGCGTAGAGCCCGACGCGGGGGTTGCCGCCGAAAATACCGTTGATGCCGCCGGCCAGGACCAAGTCGCCGTCGATCACCTTGTAGACGCCGAGATCGTCGGCGATGATTTTATGCAGCGGCTTGGGTAGGTCCTTTTCCCCGACGGCGCCGATCAGCGTCACCCCGTCCCAGATCGGCACTTCGTTCGACGGGTTGGTAATGATGTCGGCCAGCATCGCCTGGGCGGCTTTCGGCAGATTGGCCAGTTCGTATCCGGTGAGCTTCTGGGCGCTGAAGGCGAGCACCGCGCGCGGCATCTTCAACTCACCGACCAGGTTGATCGGCTTCGGCAGGCCCTTGAGCAAGGTTTTCAACCCCAGGTCCCGGACCCGTGCGAACAGCGTGTATTTGTTGTCGATATTGACAATGGCGGCCTCCGCCTTGGTGCCGAGCGTCTTCCAGGTGAGCTTGCCTTGCGTGGCGGCCTTGGAGACGGTGAGGTCCTCGAACACGAACTCCTTGACGCCGGGGATTTTCGACAGCCCCGGCAACTTGGCCAGTTCGACCTTGCCCGGGACGGACAGCACCAGGTCCTCGAACTTGCCTTTTTCAAACACCAGGTCGATGGACGATTCGACCGTTTGCGCGCCCAGCTTGGTCTTCGAGCCGAGCCCCGCGACGAAGGTCAGCTTGCCGGCCTTGTCCTGGTTCAAGGTCGCGGCGAGGCTGATGTCGTTCAGCGTCAGGAACGGCACACCGAAGGCCTTTTGCCAATCGTAGGTGGAGGTGCCGATGAGCTTTACCTCGAATGACTTGTCGGCGATGCCCTTGTGCAGGTTGAGCTGCGAATTCATGGTGATGGTCTTGCCCGGGAGCTTCACCTTGACGGCGTTGACGATCTCGGCGGCAACCTCGACGGCGCCGGTGTCGGTGCCGGCGGCCATGCGGTCGTAGGCGGCGTCGCCACGGAAGCGCAGTACGCCCGGCGAAAATTCGAACACCTCCTTGAGGCCCGGAATCTGGGGTTTGGAGATGGTGGTGGCGATGCGCAGCGTCTTCAGGATCTCCTCGTGGATTTTCTTGTCCTGCTTGAGCTGCGCGCCGACCTTCTCGGGCAGCACCCAGAACACCACCGGATTGACCGAACCCACCAACGTTAGCGCCCGGTCGTTGATCCCCAGCTTGTCGAGCATGAAGCCCAGCGCGTTGGATTTCTTTACGTCGACGCTGGTATAGAGATTGACCCCGTCGGCGATTGGCAGCTTGTTCTTGTTGGCGCGGATGGTGTCCTTGTCGACGACTCCCGACAGCTTGTCGGCGACCAGCTTCGGCAGGTCGTTCAACGCCTGGTCACCGCCACCGCCCGACGCCACCACCAGCAGCGCGGCCTTGTCGACCTTGGCGCTATCCAAGAGCGAGCCCTTCACCGCCGGCAGCCATGAGCCGAAGTCGAAGGCTTTCGGGATCAGCGCCAGATAGGGATGCTTGGCCTTGGGGTCGGGTTTGAAGACGAAGGCTTCCATGTCCCCGCCGGCCAGTGTCACGGTGCCGGTGATCACGTCGCCGACCTTCTTCGGATTTTTGAACGGCACCTTGTCGAGGGCCTGCTGGCTGTAGCCGATGATGTCCTTCACCGTCGAATTGGCGGCGAAGGTCTGCTCCAGGAGGATCCTGCCCCGGTCCAGCCTGGCATTTACGCGGAACGGCTGCTTTTTCGCGTCCGCGCCGGTGAATGCGACGGCGAGCTTGCCGTTGCCCATCACCGCCGCGTCCAGGCCGAGCGCCGCTGCTTCGTAGGCGCCGATGGCGATGGACTTGGAGATTTTCTCCGCATAGGTGCCACGGATGGCGATGCGTCTGGTGTCGGCGTTCGTGGCCTTCGGATCGAAACCGAGCGCCGCCTTGAAGGTCCATTTGTCCTTGTCGACCTCGGTGGTGACGGTGGCGTAGGCGGCGGGCGTGACGGTGCCCGATTTGTCGGCGCGATAAACCACGGTCAGCGACGGCGAAGTGAAGCTGCGAGACGCTTCCTTGGGCTTCAGGCCTTTGAGCTGCGCGGCGAGGGATATCCCGGCCAGGTCGTCGGGTTCCGATTTGGCCGAACCGTTGGCCAGGTAGTGAAGCACGTCGGCGCCGAGCGTGCCGGCCATGGCGGCCGACGTGTCGGCGACGCCGAGAGCGGGCTTCAGTTCCTTCAGCAGATCGGAGCGCGAAAGGCTGAGGGTGGCCGAAAAGTTGACGCCCTCTGGATAGGTGACGTTCTTGACACGGGTGCCGAAAATCTTGGTGATTCCAGCCTGCACCGGCTTCGGCAGATCCGACAGCTTCACCGACGACTGGGCCTGGGCGACGACCATTGCCGGGTTGGAAAGGCTGAGCCCGCCCAGTGCCTCGCCGCCGCCCTTGCGGTAGAGCTTGCCGAAATCGAGGGTCTTCGGATAGACGGCGACGTTCAGCACCGGCTTCTTGTCGGTGCCGGTATCGAACACCAGCGCCGGCAACTTCTTGGTGCCGAGCTGCACGGTGAAATGCTTGTCCTCGGCTTTCAGGTTTTGAAGCTTGAGGCCCTTCAGCACGGGCCATTGCTGCAGTGCCTTGGCCACGGCCTCGGCATCGAGGGCTTGCGCCGGCTGGGGGCCGGTGACGAGCGCTGTCGCGATGGCCGCGATCCCGGCGGCCTTGCGGATGGCATGGATAAAGGTCGGTTTCATGGCCGATGGTGCCCCGTGTTCTGTGTCCCGGATGGACCGTCGTTGCGGCCGGGCGCGCTGGCGTCGCTTTGGACCCCCGGCAGGGGGGCGGGGAGGGGTGGCGACGGGCGCCGCTGGTCTGGGTGAGAGACCGGCAGGGCTTTCAGCCCGCCGTATGGCCCCGCTCCCCTGCCGAAGGGTCGCCTGGGACTCTAGGGCAAGCACCGGACCCGGACTATCGGGTGAACACCTGAGACGGGGGTGAAATCACGGTCGGCTCATAACGTGAACACGGATGTGCCGAAATGCCGCCGGAAGGGTGTCCGGGGCTACTCGATGATGCCCAGGCGGTGCGCCAGCGAGGTGATCTCGGCGGCGTTATGCACGTCCATCTTACGCATCATGTTGGTGCGGTGGGTTTCGACGGTTTTCACGCCGACGGCGAGGATATCGCTGATTCGCTTGTTCGAATGTCCCTCGGCGATCAACTGCATGACCTGGCGTTCACGGGGCGTGAGTTCGTCGAAGCGCGATTCCTCGCGGGTGCCGGGTTGTGCCATGTTTTCGGCCAGTCGCTCGCTATCGAGATGGCGGCTGACGTAGCTCCGGCCGGCGAGAAGCTGGCGGATGGCGTCTTCCAGCTCGGCGTGGTTGGTTTTTTTCATCAGATAGCCGTGCGCGCCGGCCTTCAGGCAGGCGGCGGCCTGGGCTTCGGTTTCGGTGATGGTCAGGACCAGCACCTTGATCTCGGGGAAGCGTTGGTGGATTTGGCGTGTCGCTTCGATGCCGTTCATGCGCGGCATGGCAATGTCCATGAGCACCACGTCGGGGCCGTGGCGCGCGACAAGTTCCAGCGCCTCGATGCCGTCGCGGGCGGAATCTTCCAACACCTCGAAACCGGGCACGTTCCCCAACAGTGCCGCCAGGCCTTCACAGATCAATTCCTGGTCATCGACGATCAGTATTCTTACCGGCACGTTTTGGTCTTTCCCCCGTCGTATTCCCTGGCCCGCCGACCCCGCTCGGCGACGGCCGAGTGTCAGGTCGGGTTGTCCTCTGAGAGCAGGCGTTCGACGCGGTCCGCGCCATCCAGGACCATGCGGAAATCCTGCCTGCCTGCAGCCTCCCCCATACCGGTCAGTATTGTATCAATATTTTCCAGGCCAAACAGCCCGCAATGGCCCTTCGCGGCGTGCAGGACCGTCTCCAGGCGGGCACCGTCGCCGGCCTCGGCGGCGGCACGGGTCTCGCGCAGGTCGGCGCGCAGCTTGTCGCGCAATTTCGGCATCAGGTGCGCCAGGAGCGCCGCTGACTGCGCCGCCGCCGTCTCGCCTCCGGCCATGTCCGAGATGCTGCGCAGAAGAACCGGTACCGGCGTCGGTTTGAGCAGGTAGAGTGTGCGGGCGAACGAATCGACCCTCGCGCGCTCACCGGCGGCGGCGGCCGTCAGCACGATGATCGGCACCGGCGCCAGGTCTGCGGCGGCTTCGCTGGTGCGGACCCGGCGGATCAACTCCAGCCCGTCCATGCCGGGCATCTGGATATCCGTGATGATCAGGTCGAACGTTTCCGTTGCCAGGCGGGCCAGCGCCTCGTCGCCGTCGGCGGCTTCGACGACATGGCAGTCGGCGGTTTCCAGGACTTCGCGCATGACCAATCGGTTGAAGGCGGAATCGTCGACGTGCAGGATGCTTAGGTTAGGCAGGGCCAGGCGGGTCTCCTCGGTCGGCGGCGGGCTCGCCGTCGCTGCCCGGTGCAGCGCCAAGGTGAAACTGAAGGTGCTGCCTTCGCCGGGCCGGCTTTCGATCGCCAGTTTCCCGCCCATGGCCTCGATCAGGCGCTTGGAGATGGTCAGCCCCAGGCCGGCGCCGCCTTGGATGGCTGCGCCGGCCGGCGCCTGTGTAAACGGTTCGAGCACGGCTTGCAGTTGGCCGCTATCGATGCCGGGGCCGGTGTCCGAGACGCTGAAGGCGATGGCTTCGGCAGCGGTTTCAGCGCTTGTTTCAGCGTTTGTTTCATTGGGACCGACCGGCGCGACTCGCAGGCCGACATCGCCCTTTTGGGTGAATTTGGCGGCATTGCCGAGCAGGTTCAGCAAAATCTGGCGCAACAGCTTGGCATCGCCCGTCCAGACCGCGTCGGCGCCGGGTGCCAGGTCGATGGAAAGCGTCAGGTTTTTACTTTCCAGGCTGGGCCGGACAATTTCGACCACGTCGTCGATCACCGCCCGCAGGTCGAACGGCGCCGCCTCGATCGCCATGGCGCCGTGTTCCAGGCGGCTCAGGTCGAGAATCCCGGTCAGCAGGTCGGCCAGGTGTTTGCTGGCCGATTTCAGGTGTGCCGTGTAGGCCCTGGCCTTGCCCGTGAGGCCCAAACCGCCGATCAGGTGGATGATCGCCAGGATGCCGTTCATGGGATTGCGGATTTCGTGGCTCATCACCGCCAAGAATTCGCTTTTCGCCGCGTTGGCCCGTTCCAGGTCGGCGCTTTGCTGGCGCAGGCGGTCCTCCAACTCGAACTGCTGGCGCATGACCGCATGGTAGGAACGCGAGATATCGATCCGGAGATAGAGCCAAAACGAGAGGATGGAACCCGCTGCCAAGACGATCATGTCGCCGTCCAGGGCCAGAGCAATGAGCGTGAGCCCGGCCGCCGGAACGAACCGCGCCACCTGCATGCCCGGGATCGGCGCATAAATGGTCATGATATTGGCGAGCAGCACGACGACCAGCATGATCCCCTGGGAGCGGCCGCCGGCATCGCCGTAGAATAAGAGCGGCCCCAGCCCCCAGAACAGACCATAGAGCGAAGCGATCGCGGAAAGCTCCAACGCGCGCCGTGTCGGCCGGGCCATAAACGACGCTCGCCGCGCCCCCAGCACCACATAGGCGCGCGCCGCAATTCCGAGCGCCGTCACCGCCCCGACCCAAAGCGCCAGTGCGAGTGCCGGCAGGTCGACCGAAAGCGCCAAGGCAAGCAGCACCAGCGTCACGGTGTTGGTGATGACGGATTTTGGCCGGACGCTACGGCAGAAGGTTTCCAGCAGCCGCACCCGCGTTTCGTGGCCAGCCCCCTGCCATCCCAGAAAACGGTCGAGCCGTTCCGACACCACGTTCCGCCTTTCGCATTGATTGCTCACTGGATGATCACAGGGTTTTCCTGTATTTTCAAATTGCTAAGGGGGCAGGTGGGGCCATGGGTGAATTTTCGCAGATTCCGCGACTGCTGGACGCCGTGCGCGAGCGCGCGCCCTTGGTGCATAACCTGACCAACAACGTGGTGCAGAATGACAGCGCCAGCGCCATCGCCGCCGTCGGTGCCACGCAGGCGACCGTGCACAATGTCGAGGAGGCGCGCGAACTGGCGGCCATCTCGTCGGCGATTTCGATCAACCTGGGCACGCCCGACGCGCTCTGGACCGAGGGCGCGCGCATCGCCGCGGATGTGGCGGCGGAGATGAACAAGCCCTGGGTGCTGGACCCTGTGGCCGTCGGGCTGCTGCCATACCGGACCGAGTTGGCGGCGGAATTCCTGGCGCGCGGCCCCAGCGTGGTGAAGGCGAATGCCTCCGAAACCCTGGCGATTGCCGGCGTCGACGCCAGAACGCACGGCGCCGATAGCCAGCACGACCCCGATGAAGCCCTCGATGCCGCCGTCGGCCTGGCGGCGCGCGCATCCACGGTGGTCGCCTGCACGGGGGCGGTCGATATCGTCACCGACGGGCGACGGGTGGTGCGCATCGCCAACGGTCACCCGATGATGGGGCGCCTGATCGGCACCGGCTGCATGCTATCGCCGCTGGTGGCGGCGTTTTTGGCGGTGGCCGAGGATCCGCTCGACGGCGCGGTGGCCGGGCTTGGGGTGATGGCGGTTTCCGGCGAGATCGCGGCGGCGGCGGCGGCCGGTCCGGGTTCATTGCGCGCGCTCTTGTTCGATGCTCTCCACAACCTCGATGGCGAAACGCTGTCGGCGCGTCTCAACCTACAGTCAACGGCAACCTGAAACGCCCGGATTTCGGCGCTTCTAAGGTGTTCACCCGATGGCGAGCGACGATGCGAGGCAATACTATCGCATGTCGTCGGCCCACATAGGTTTTCGTGGGCGGACAGGGAATGTCTTGCAGGGGATTTCTTGGGGTGGCCTGAAACCGAACCGACGAACGCGTTGTCCGAACAGGCCAACGTCGGCGCCGCGCCGGAAATGCACCCTTTTCCGATCCCCGCTGAAAGAGAGCAGTGCGCGTGAGCAACGTCGAGAGCTTCGTATCCGCCGCCGGCCTGATTATCATCCTGGCCGTCGCCGCGCTGGTATTCCGAACCGCCGTGCGCATGGTCTTCGGCAAGCGCCGCAACCAGGCGCTGCTGGGGTTGCAGTTCACCATCCTGTTCGCGGTCGCCTTCGGCTTCCACGAATCGATCGCCGTCGCCATCGGGCTTGCCCGGCACGTTCTCGAGATCAGCCAGGCACTGGCGGCGCTTTTGTGGTTCTCCGTCGCCTTCACGGTTACCGGTGTGCTCAATCGCTACGTCTGGCGCGGCATTCTGGCCGTCGACGGCAAGCCCTCCGTTCCCAGGCTGCTGACCGATTCCGTCCAGGTGCTGATCTATCTGACGGCGATCATGATCGTCATGCACTTCGTCTACGACCAGTCGATCACCGCCCTGGTCGCGACCTCCGGCGCCTTCGCCTTCATCATCGGCTATTCGGCGCAGTCGACCCTGGCCGAACTGTTCGCCGGCATTTCGCTCAACCTGGCGCGCTCCATCAAGAAGGGCGATATCGTCAGCATCGACGGCACCTTCGGCCGGGTCGCCGACATCAACTGGCGCTGCGTTTCCATCGCCGAGCCGAAGTCGGGTTCCATTGTCGTCCTGCCCAACAGCCAGGTGGCCGGCACCAAGTTCACCAACTACTCCCTGCCCGAACCGATCTACCGCCGGGCGGTGTTTTTCACGGTCGAATTCTCGGCGCCGCCGGACCTGGTGATCCGGGTGACGACGGAGCACCTGCGCCGGGCGCGCTCGATCCTGAGCGAGCCCGCGCCACTGGTGCACGTGCGCGAATACACGCCGCTCGGCATCGAGTACCGCGCGCTCTGGTATATCCGGCGCGATTCCGACTGGTGGCCGGCCTGGAACGAGGCGCATGAGGCGATCTGGTCGGCGTTGCGCGCCGAAGGCATCCAGCCCGGTCTCAACCACCGCGATGCGGGCGAGGGCGGACGCTTCGACGACAACGCCTGGAGCGTGCGACGGCGCGAGGGCGAAGGCGCGCTCGGCGAGGTGCTGTCGAGGGTGACGCTGTTCCAGGGATTGCCGAAAACGACGATCGACAAACTGGCGGCGAGCGCCGTCCGCCACGATCTCGGCGTCACCGACACCCTGCCGCTACAAGACGGCGCCAACGGCCCGCTGTTCGTCGTCGCATCGGGGCGGGTGGCGATGATCATGACCGACGGCGCCGGCCAGCCCTATACGGCGGCGGAGCTTTTGGAGGGCGACGTCTTCGGCCCCGCCCATGCGCCGGGCGACGGCCAGCCGGCGACCGCCCAGGCGATCCAGTCCGGCATCGTCTACGAAATCCCGGCGGCCACCGTTTCCGAGCTGCTGCTTTCGCGCAAGACCTTCCTCAAGGCGCTCGACGCGGCCCGGGCGGAACGGAACGAGGCCTGCGAGGCCGGCTACGCGCGGTTCCTCCGCGAACAGGCCCGCGACGCCAACAAGGCCGACAAGCAGAAACTGATTGCCGGCCTTGCCGGACAGGTGAAGGAACTGTTCTCCGGGGGCTTTCGCATCAACTTGCGCTCGCTCCTGAGCGGCGGCGACACCAACGAGGACAAGCTCCTGCTCGACGCCATCATGGCCGCCGCCGCGCTGGTCGCCGCCGCCGACGGCGAAGTCGAGCCCGAAGAGCGCCAGTATGTTCTCAACACATTGGAAACGCTGAATATCCTTGAGCAGGCGGGCGTCCGGGCGGAGGACGCCTATGGCAATTTCGACGCCCATTGCGCGCGTCTCGCGAGCGGCGGCGAGGACGGCGTCGCCGAGGTGCTCGACGTGGTCGCCAAGATCGCCGCCAATCGCAAGGGCGCCGAATTGCTGGTCGGCATCGGCGAGGCGGTCAGTGCCGCCGATGGCGAGATGGAGCCGGCCGAGGAGGCGCGCATCGGCGAAATCCGCCGCCTGCTCAACGTCGGCAACGGCGACGACGCGGAAGGCTGAAATATTCGAACGTTAGAGACCCGCCAAGGCTCATCTCCAGTCAATTCGTCGCTGAACCTTTAGCCTGCGGTTGCCGAATGTCCGATTACCGATCCGCGAGCGGAAGTCAGGATGCTGTGCTTCCTAAGGCTGGTTAGGGTCACGAAGAGACTTCTGCTTATGCGCTTTGTCACGACCGCTTAGCCCCTCTTACCAGACAAAGATCGGCCTATCGACGGAAACCCGCAGAAATCCGCCATTCTGTTTTTTTAACTGACAATTTTCGCAAAACTGATCTGATAAACTCCCCGCTGCCATCGCCAATACCGCTCAGCGACGCTTAAAACGCCCCCACCCCCTCGCCATGCCTTACCTTTGCGCCGGCCCGTCGCGGCTGCCGTTCATCGAAAAAAAATGAATTCTTTATGAACGCAAATTAATACGTTATGAATTCATTTTGGGTGGGATCGTGGAATTCGCCGGTTTTTCCGGCCTGCGCCAACCTGCCGAGAAATCCGCCGGGATCGATCGTGGTCGCCCGCTTTCGATCCGTGAGAAACGGTAACCTTCGGAACGAGACTCCGCATGCGCATTCAGATCAAGAACCAACAGGATTTTGCCGCCGGACTGATGTTCGTCGCCTTCGGCGTCATCGGCCTGGTCGAGGCCAGTGGCTACGACACGGGAACGGCTCTCAATATGGGGCCGGGATATTTCCCGACTTTCCTAAGCGCCATTCTCGCGCTGATCGGCGGCGTCATCACGTTGCGCGCCTTACAAGTGGAAGGCGAGCGGGTGACGGCATTCAAGCTGCGGGGGATCGGGCTTCTTTCGCTCGCCTTTATCGGCTTCGGCCTGTTCATGGACACCTTTTCGCTCGGCTTCGGCGCGGCAACGGCGGTTGCGGTGGCACTCGGCGCCGTGGCGAAAAACGATTTCCTGTGGCGCGAGGTGATCGTGGCGACGCTGGTTCTCGTCGCCTGCGCCATCGGCATCTTTATTTTCGGGCTCAATCAACCCTATCCGATTTTCTGGTGGAACTGACATGGACTTCCTCGCTGATCTTCTGCCGAACCTGACGCTGGGCTTTACCACCGTCATTTCACCGACCAACCTGTTCTATTGCTTTACTGGCGTACTGGTCGGCACCGTGATCGGCGTCCTGCCCGGGATCGGTCCGCTGGCGGCAATGTCGATGCTGTTACCGATCACCTTCACGCTGCCGCCGATCGGCGCGCTGATCATGCTGGCCGGCATCTATTACGGCGCCATGTACGGCGGCGCCATCACCTCCATTCTTTTGAATATGCCGGGCGAGGCCTCTCACGTGGTCACCTGTCTGGACGGCCACCAACTGGCCCTGAAGGGGCGCGCCGGGCCAAGCCTCGCCATCGCCGCCATTGCGTCTTTTTTCGGCGGCACCGTGGGGGCAATCGTCATCGTGCTCGCCGGTCCGCCGCTGGCCGGCATGGCGCTCAGCTTTGCCGCGCCGGAGTATTTCTCGCTCATGCTCATGGGGCTGATCGCCGCCGCGGCGCTGGGGCAGGGCTCGCCCATGAAGGCGATCGCCATGGTGGTTCTCGGCCTGCTGCTGGGGCTGGTTGGATCCGACGTCAACACCGGCCTGCCGCGCTTCACCTTCGGCATCCTCGGGCTGAACGACGGCATTAGCTTCGTCGTCGTCGCCATGGGGCTGTTCGGCATTACCGAGATCGCCCACAACCTCGAACAGAGCGACGAAGACCGCCACCAGGTGATCCGCAACATCAAGGGCATCTGGCCGACGCGAAGCGATTTCAAGGTTGCCGCCAAGCCGGCGCTGCGCGGCACCGCGCTCGGTTCGTTGTTTGGCGCGCTGCCGGGCGCCGGCGCGACCATCGCCGCCTTTTCCAGCTACGCGCTCGAGAAAAAGATCGCCAAGGACCCGAGCCGCTTCGGCAAGGGCGCTATCGAGGGCATCGCGGGGCCCGAATCGGCCAACAATGCCGCCGCCCAATGCGCCTTCATTCCCACCCTGACCCTCGGCATTCCCGGCAGTGTCGCCATGGCCCTGGTGCTTGGCGTGCTGACCATCCACGGGATCACCCCGGGCCCGCTGATCATGACCCAGCAGCCGGACCTGTTCTGGGGCCTGATCGTCAGCATGTGGGTTGGCAACATCATGCTCCTGATCCTCAACCTGCCGATGGTCGGCGTTTGGGCGAGACTGTTGATGGTGCCCTACCGCCTTTTGCTGCCGGCGATCGTCATGTGCATGACGATCGGCGTCTACAGCGTCAACAACAACGCGCTTGGCGTCTACCTGACGGTGGCGTTCGGGCTGTTGGGCTATCTGTTCGTGAAACTGCGCTGTGAACCCGCGCCGCTGATCTTGGCGTTCGTACTGGGACCCTTGATGGAAGAGCACCTGCGGCGCGCCCTGCTGATCTCGCGTGGCGATGCCATGGTGTTCGTCGAACGGCCGATCAGCGCCGCGTTCCTTTTGCTCACCGTGATCATCCTGGTTCTGATGCTTCGCCCGCGGCGCGCGAAACCGGCACCGGCGGAGACCTGAGAAGCCTACATCCGGAAGTCAGCGTCGAGCACCGCCGTGGCATAAGTATAGAAGCTTTCGCGCGAGCTCCTGATATGGGCGAGAACCGCATCGCGGACGGCATCCGCGTCACCGGATTTGATGGCGGTCAGAATGTCGTGGTTTTCGCTCAGGCTTTCCGCGACGCGCGCCGGCCGGGTCTTGTGATGCAGCGAGCCGACCCACCAAATTCGATCGTTCAACGTATGCAGCAACTGTTGTAGCAGTTTGTTGCCGGTCGCGCGCGCCAGCTTGGCCTGAAATTCACGGTTCAGCATCCGGGTGCGGATTTCGTCACCCTTTGCCAAGTGGCCGGACGCCGCCTCCAGCGTCTGCGACAGGTCCGCCAACGTTGCCTCGTCGGCGCTGGCCATACATTCCAGCGCGGCCAGCGACTCCAGCGATTCCCGAATCTTGAACAGGTCGGACACCTCCTTGAAGCTGATCGCGCCGACCAGATAACCCCACTTTCCATTGCGCTTGACCAACCCTTCCTGCTCCAACCGGCCGAGCGCTTCGCGCACCGGTGTCCGGCTGAGAGAGAGCTGCTTCGCGATCTCCTGCGCCTTGAGCCATTCGCCCGGGCGATATTCGAGCGAAATAATGCGGCTCTTGACGAACTCGTACACGGAGTCTTGCGCACGCGACGTATTGGCGGTAGAATTTGAATTCATAATGGATTCATTTTCACATTTTGTGGATACATCTTTGAAATAGCACGCGAGGGTACAGTGAGCAACTATATGGAATTCTTGGATTTACCCAAATATCCGGGCAAGCCGCGCAAGCAGGGTCTGACCGGTTCGTTCGACTTGTTCATGACGGTCAATCAGGTCAAGGACCTGCTCTCGCTTTCCGCCAATGTGATCGATTACACCAAATTCATTCACATCGGGCTGGCCTTCGAGGACGAGCTCCCCGACGGCTGGCTGCAAGAGAAACTGGCGCTCTACCGCGACAACGACGTGCTGACCTATCCCGGCGGGGTGCCCTATCAGGTGGCGCTGGTGCAGGACAAGGTCGAAGCCTATTTCGATTGGGTGAAGGCGGTCGGTTTTGATGGCGTCGAACTGGCCGAAGACGCCATGGGCTTCCGCGCCACGGACGACGCCATGCGCGACGACCACATCAAGATGGCCCTGGACAAGGGGTTGTTCGTCGACACCGAACTGGGAAAAAAGAACCCGGAAGCGCCGCTCGACCTGGATTATGCCCGCGACACCATCTTGAGCGATATCGAATTGGGGGTGTCGCACGTGGCCATCGAGCGTTCGGAACTCGATACCTACGCGGACAATCCTGCTCCGTTGGTCAACCTTGTTAATACGGTCGGCATGGAAAATCTCTGGATCGAGCCCAATCCGTTCGGTTGGCCGAAATACCATAACTGGGTATTCACCCACCTGGGCCCGCATTCGAACGTCAACAACATCCTGCCGAGCGAGGTCATGTACGTGCACCTGGCGCGGATCGGTTTCGCCCGCTTCGGGAACTTCCGTTACTTCGATGCGTTCGAGGAAAAATACGCCGGCACCTCGTCGGCGGCCGAGTGACAGTCCCCGGTGCACAACGGTGCCGGCAACAATCAAAAAAAACAGCCAACTTCAATCTGAAATGGGAGGTATTCCATGACGCGCCACTTCAAACGAACCGCTTTCCTGGCCTTGGCCATCCTCGGCCTGACGCTGCAGCCGCTTGCCGCCACTCAGGCCGCTTACCCGGATCGCCCGGTGCGCATGATCGTGCCGTTCGGCCCCGGTGGCACGACCGACCTGGTCGCCCGCGTCCTCGCCGCGAAATTCAGCCAGGAACTTGGCCAGACGATCATCATCGAGAACAAAGGCGGTGCCGGCGGCAACATCGGCGTCGCCGCGGCGTCGACCGCGTCGCCCGATGGCTACACCATCGTCATGGGGACGACGTCCAACATGGCAATCAACGCGACATTATATAAAAAGCTGCCGTACGACCCGGTCACGTCGTTCGTTCCCATCGGCAATGCCGCGAGCGCGCCGCAGGTTCTCGTCGTCAATAAGGATCTGCCGGTGTCCAGCGTCGCCGAGCTGATCGCCTATGCCAAGGCACCCGGCCGCAATCCGACCTTCGGCAGCGGCGGCGTCGGCACTCCGGTGCATCTGGCCGGTGAAATCTTTAAGACGCAAGCCGGCCTGTCGTCGATGGTGCACGTCCCCTACAAGGGAAGCGCCAAGGCGGTCGCCGACCTGATCGCCGGCAACATAACCATGATCGTCGAAAGCCTGCCTTCGGCCCTGAAATACATCAAGGGCGGCCAGTTGAAAGCTCTGGCGCACACCGGTGCCGGGTCGATTTCGGTGCTGCCGGGCATTCCGTCGATGAAGGAAGCGAACGTCGATCTGGAGGTTTCCGGATGGTTCGGCATGTTCGCGCCCGCCGGCGTTCCCGCGGACATCGCCAACAAGCTGACGACCGCCCTCAAGGCGACCCTGGCGTCGCCCGAAGTCGGCGAAGGCCTGGCCAAGAACGGAGCACTTCCCGGTGACGTGTTCGGCGCCGACTTCGGCACGTTCGTGGCCAGCGAAGGCAAGCGCTGGGGCGACGTGGTCAATTCGGCGAAGCTCAAGAAACGCTGATCCCTTACCTAGCAGCCGGGGGGCGTGGCGCAAGCTGCGTCCCCTGGTACCCTCGGCCGCCGGCCACGCGCGCGGCAATTTCCCATTCCTGCTCCGCAATCCCCCGCCTATGATCGACACCGTGAAAATCGTCGACGCACAAATCCACTTGTGGGAGGCGGACCGCCCCGACCGTCCCTGGCCCGAATATGGGCACGCGTTCGCGCACGGACCTGAAATGTCCGCGACAACGGTTCTCGCCGCGATGGATAGGGCCGGTGTCGACAAGGCCATTCTGGTTCCCCCATCATGGGAGGGCGATCGCAACGAGGTCTGCGTCAAGGCCGCACGGGCGTATCCGGATCGGTTCGCCGTCATGGGCCGGTTCCCTCTTGATCGTTCCATGCGCCGCGAGGAACTCGAGAACTGGATGCGCCAGCCCGGCATGATCGGAATCAGGCTGACCTTCCGCCAGGATTTTCAGCTCGCCTGGATGCGCGCCGGCATCACCGACTGGATATGGCCGCTGGCCGAGGAGTTGCAGGTTCCGGTCATGGTGCTTGCCCATGGGCGGCTGCCGGAATTTCGCGCCATAGCCGAGCGGCATCCGGGCCTGAAGCTCACCCTGGATCATTTGGCCCTGTCGGGGAACGACGGGGACCGGGTTCTCGATCATCTCGAACCCGTGCTGGCTTTCGCCGAGTTCCCGAACGTGGCGGTGAAGGCGACCAGTCTTCCTAATTTCACCGCCGAAGCCTATCCGTTTCAGAATATTCAGGAAGTCATCCGTCGGACGGTCGCCGCGTTCGGACCACGCCGCGTATTCTGGGGTTCGGACCTGACCAAGCTGGTTTGTCCGCTCGAGGATTGTATTGCGTTGTTCACGGAAGCCTGTGACTTCCTCGACGCCGAGGACAAGCGCCTGATCATGGGTGCCGCCATTGCCGATTGGATCGGTTGGGAGCTTTGAGCGGCGGGCGCCGCCCGGAATTGGGGACGGGCTATACGACGATCGTCCCGACCGGAATCGACGAGCGCGCGCCGTCGACGACGACGATGCCGCTTTCGGTGACGTGGTAACGTTTGGCATCTTCTTCCGCGTCAAAGCCGATGACCGTGTCCGGCGGCAGGCGCAGGTTCTTGCCGATGATGGCGCGGCGGATTTTCGAGCGCCGGCCGATCTCGACGTTGTCGAGGATGACGCACTCTTCGATCTCGGAATATGAGTGGATGCGCACGTAGCGACCGAGCACCGAGTTCTTCACCTGCGAACCGGTGATGATGCAGCCTCCCGACATGATCGAATCGATGACGCGGCCCTTTCGGTCGGCATCGTCGAAAGCAACCTTCGCCGGTGGGTCGGCAAGCGAGGCGGTACGTACCGGCCATTCGCGGTTATACAGGTTCAACGCCGGCGAGATCGACTTCAGGTCCATCTGCGCCTCGTAATAGGCGTCCAGCGTGCCGACGTCGCGCCAGTAGTTGGGTTTGTCTTCGGGTTCGCCGGGAATCCGGTTGGTGGAGAAATCATAGGCATAGAGCCCGCCGCCCTTGAGCAGCGCCGGCAACACGTCGTTGCCGAAATCGTGCGAGCTTTCGGCATCTTTCATGTCGGCGTGGATCGCCTCGATCAGGACGTCGCCGGAAAAAATATAGTTCCCCATGGAGGCGAAGATCTCGTCCGGGCGGCCGGGAATCGTCGGCGCGTCGGGGTTCTTTTCGTGAAAGCCGTGGATCCGGCCGTCCTCGCCGGCTTCAATGACCCCGAATTCCGAAGCATGGCGCTTGTCGGTCGGCAGCGCCGCGATGGTGGCCTGGGCGCCGTTGGCGACGTGGAAATCGATCATTTCGCGGACGTTCATGCGGTAGATGTGATCGGCACCGAAGATCACCACCAAATCCGGCTTCGATTCCTCGATCAGGTTCAGGTTCTGGGCGATGGCGTCGGCCGTGCCCCGGTACCAGTTTTCGCCGGGCGAACGCATCTGCGCCGGCACCGGAATGATGAACTGATTGCTCAAGGGGCCGTTGAATTGCCAGCCGGCGGTCAGGTGCTGCAACAGGGATTGGCTGCGGAACTGGATCAACACATAGATCGAGTAGATGCCCGAGTTGATCAGGTTGCTGAGCACGAAATCCACGATGCGGTATTTGCCGCCGAACGGCACGGCCGGCTTGGCGCGCTCCTTGGTCAGCGGCGAAAGCCGGGAGCCCTTGCCGCCGGCAAGCACGAAGGCGAGAATTTTCAATTGCACGTCGCCTCACTTTCCGCCCGCCGCGCCCGGCGTTTGCCTGTCATTTCGGCGGGCTGCCCTCATCCATGGGCCGGAGTATTTTCCAGCCACTGGCGGATATTAGCACGATCCGCCGGCAATCCACTTTGACATAGACCCGTTCCGGCCGGGATGAAATTTTCGCGACCATCCAAAAGAGAGCTAGAGGCGACCGGCATTTGGCGCTAAATGTTTTCAATAGAAAAACACGAGACACCGATTATTCCGGCACCTGGGCGCCGGATCGTGTTTTCACCGGACAGGAAATCTTTGGGGGCGGCGATACCGTTGGATGACGGCATGCCGTTCTTATTGTTTGTGGCGGGGTACAAGAAAATGAAGATCCTGTTTGTCGCTTCGGAAGTCTATCCCCTGGTCAAGACCGGCGGCCTCGCCGATGTCGCCTACGCGCTCCCCAAGGCGCTCGCGGACTTGGGCGAGGACGTGCGCATTCTGCTGCCCGCCTATCCGGATGCCGTCGATCGCATGGAGGCGCGGGGCCGGCGCGTGCGGCTGGGCGATCCGTTGGGCACGGGGCAGTGCTATCTGCTGCCGGGACGCATCCCCGACACCGACGTCCGCGTCTGGCTGCTGGACAACCCCGCCATGTTCGAGCGTCACGGTGATCCCTACCTGGACGCCGACGGCATCGACTGGCCGGACAACCACCTGCGTTTCGCACTGCTGTCGCGTGTCGCCGCCATGATCGCCCTTGCCGGCGGCATGATGGGCTGGCAGCCGGACGTGGTGCACGCGCACGATTGGCAGACCGGCCTGGTGCCGGCCTACCTGGCGCAATGGCGCGGTTTCACGCCGCCGACGCTGTTCACCATCCACAACCTGAACTACCAGGGCCGGTTCGCGCCCGAGGTCTTGGAGTCCACCGGCCTCGGCCCGGAGATCTACACCATGCAGGGGGCCGAGTTCTGGGGTTCGCTCTCGTATCTGAAGGCCGGCATCACCTATTCCGACAAGGTCACCACCGTCAGCCCCACCTATGCCCAGGAAATTCTGACGCCTGAATTCGGCGGCGGCATGGAGGGCGTGCTGGCGGCGCGGGCGGACGACCTGGTCGGTATTCTCAACGGTATCGACCTGGAGACCTGGGACCCGGCGACCGACCCCCTGATCCCGGCGCCCTACAGCGCCGAGACCCTCGATGACAAGGAAGCGAGCAAGCGGGTGTTGCTGGAATACACCGGCCTGCCGCCGGATTCCGACGCGCCGGTGCTCGGCCTTGTGGGCCGGCTGGTGGAGCAGAAAGGCGTCGACATCATTCTCGATGCGCTGCCGGGAATTCTCGATATGGGTTTCCTGGTCATCATCCAGGGCACCGGCGATACGGCCCTGGAGGCGCGCTGCATCCAGGCCATGGCCGAGGCGCCCGACCAGGTGTCGGCACGCATCGACTACGACGAAACCTTCGCGCACCTGATCCAGGCGGGCAGCGACGCAATCCTGGTGCCGTCGCGGTTCGAGCCCTGCGGCCTGACCCAGCTCTACGCCATGCGCTACGGCTCGCCGCCGATCGTGCGCCGGACCGGCGGCCTCGCCGACACGGTGATCGATGCCGCCGATCGCGACGAGGGCTCGGGCTTCGTCTTCGATGCCGTCGACCCGGCGGAGCTAATCGAGACCATGGGGCGCGTGCGCCAATGGTACGGCAACAAGGCCTGGTGGCGGGCCCTGCAAAAGAACGCCATGAGCAAAGACTATAGTTGGCATGTGGGCGCGCGCTCCTACCATGACCTTTACCGCAGCCTGCTGCCACACCAAGGACCGATGACCCTGCAATGAATGACCTCGCCGAACTCTGCCTGCAGAACAAATTGCGCGACAGCTTCGACAGCGTTGAAGCTCTGAAGACCGAACTGGTCAGCACCATGATCCATGAGTTGGGGCTGACTCCCGACCGTGCCTCGACGCGCGACTGGTTCTTTTCCCTGGCGCATCTGTTGCGCCAGGTGCTCAGCGAGCGGAACATCCGCACGGCGCGCAAGTACTACAACAACAACGTCAAGCGGGTCTATTACCTGTCCATGGAATACCTGATCGGCCGCAACCTGGAGAAGGTCCTGTACGACCTCGAGGTGCGCGAGGTCACCGTGCAGGCGTTGGCGGAACTGGGGCACCCGCTCGAGGAAGTCATCGAGGCCGAGCACGACGCCGCCATCGGCAACGGCGGCTTGGGCCGGCTCGCGGCCTGTTTCCTCGATTCCATGACCACCCACGACTATCCGAATATCGGCTACGGCCTCAGGTTCGAATACGGCATGTTCGCCCAGACCATCAAGGACGGCCAGCAGGTGGAAAAGCCAGAGAACTGGCTGCGCTACGGCAATCCGTGGGAGATCGAGCGCCCGGCGGTATTCTTCCCCGTGCGCTTCGGCGGCAAGATCGTCACCTTCAGGAACAGCGCCGGCGACGAGGAATGCCAGTGGGTGGATACGGAAGAGGTCTACGCGCTGGCCTACGACATTCCCATGTCCGGCTTCAATACCGAGTCCGGCGGCAACCTGCGCCTCTGGTCGGCGCGTTCGCCCAACGATTTCGACCTCGGCCTGTTCAACCAGGGCAACTACGCCGAGGCCGTGCGCGAAAAGACCGATTCCGAGAACCTGACCAAGGTGCTCTATCCCAACGACAACAACACCCGCGGCCAGGAACTGCGCCTCAAGCAGGAATACTTCTTCGTCAGCGCCTCGATTCAGGACATCGTCAACCGCTTCCTGCGCACCGACGACGATCTCACCAAGCTGCCGGAAAAGAACGTCATCCAGCTCAATGATACCCATCCGGCGCTCGGCATCCCCGAGCTCTTGCGCATTCTCATCGACGAGCACGGCTTGAGCTTCGCCGACGCCTGGGAGATTTCCCGCCAGACCTTCGCCTACACAAACCACACGCTGTTGCCGGAAGCGTTGGAGACCTGGTCGCTGGACATGCTCGGCCGCATCCTGCCGCGCCACCTGGAGATCATTTTTCAGATCAACGATGTCTTCCTGAAGATGGTACGCCGGCTCTATCCCGGCGACCCGACGGTGCTCGGCCGGCTGTCGTTGGTGGACGACTTCCACCGCTCGGTCCGCATGGCGCACCTGGCCATCGTCGGCAGCACCCGGGTCAACGGCGTCGCCGAGTTGCATACCAAGCTGCTGCGTGAGCAGACCTTCCCGGAATTCGACGAGATCTATCCGGGCAAGTTCGTCAACATGACCAACGGCATCACCCCCAGGCGCTGGCTCCTGCAGGCCAACCCGGGGCTGTCGGACCTGATCACCGAGGCCATCGGGCCCGATTGGAAACGCCACCTGCCGCACTTGAAGGCGCTCGAGCCCTTCGCCGACGACAGCGGCTTCCGCGACACCGTGCGCGCCATCAAGGCCGCCAATAAGGAGCGCCTGGCGGCGCATATCGAAAAGACCATCGGCCTTCGCGTCGGCACCGGCATGTTGTTCGACACCCAGGCCAAGCGCATCCACGAATACAAGCGCCAGCTCCTCAACCTCCTGCAGGTGATCGCGCGATACAACCGCCTGAAGGAAAATCCCGCCGCCGACATGGTGCCGCGTACCGTGATTTTCGCCGGCAAGGCGGCGTCCGGCTACGACATGGCGAAGCTGATCATCCGGCTCATCAACGACGTGGCCGAGATCGTCAACCACGACCCCGATGTGAACGACCGCCTAAAGATCGCATTCTGCCCCAACTACAGCGTCTCGCTGGCCGAGATCATTATTCCCGGCAGCGAGCTCTCGGAACAGATATCCACCGCCGGCACCGAAGCATCGGGCACAGGCAACATGAAGTTCGCTCTCAACGGCGCGCTGACCATCGGCACCATGGACGGCGCCAACATCGAAATCCACGACGAGGTCGGCACCGACAATATCTTCATCTTCGGCCTCGACGCGAACGGCGCACGCGAGCTCCGCGCCACGGGCTACGATCCCAACCGCTATTACGACAAGAACGCCGAGCTAAAGCAGGTGCTGGATATGATCCGCAGCGGCTATTTCTCCGCCGACGATCCGTTCCGCCATCGGCCGATCGCCGATTCCCTGCTGCGCGGCGGCGATCACTACCTTCTGCTCGCCGATTTCGAGTCCTACATGGATTGCCAGGACCGGGTCGATGCGGCCTATCGCGACGGCGACGACTGGACACGCCGCGCCGTCATCAACATCGCCAACATGGGCCGTTTTTCCAGCGACGAAACCATCCACCGCTATGCCGAGACCATCTGGGGCGTCAAGCCGAGCCGCGACTAACTGCCTCTTTCTTCGCTGACCGCCTTCAGGATCGCGGCCACGGCCGGATCGTCGAACAGCGCGTCCACGTCGGCACTGAGACGCCGGCTCCAGTTCGGATATTCATGGATGGTGCCGGGCAGGTTGAGCTGGTCGGGCTCCAGCAACAGGTCGTCCAGGTTGACCATCATCAACGCCGCGGATGAGCGCGCCAGGTAGCGCTCGACGGCCTCCACCAGCCGGTACAAATCCGCGTCGCCGCCGTCGAAGGTTTCGCCCTCGCCGGCGAGGCCCTGGTCGCGAAGCGCGGCCAAAAGGCGCGCGCGGTCGCGGTCGCGCGCACCCGCCTGCGTTTCGGTGGCCGCCGCATCGGCAAGCCCGATGCGTTCGCGCAAAGAAAGGTCGTCACCCCGCCAATAGCCCGCCAGGGTCGCCAGGTCGTGCGTCGTTGCCGTCGCCAGGGCCTTCTCCGGGTAGGCGTCGGGGCGCTTGAACAGGCCGTCGGGCCAGCGCTCGAAATAAAAGACCCGGTAAGACAGCATGCTTTCGCGTTCCATATAGTCGCGGAACGGGTCGGGCACTGTCCCCAGGTCCTCGCCGACGACGAGGCATTGGTGGCGATGGCTCTCCAGCGCGAGCACGCCGGCCAGGTCGTCGTGCGGGTAGTTGACATAGGCGCCCTCGATGGCCGGCGCGCCGTCCGGAATCCAGAACAGCCGCATCAGCCCCAGCACATGGTCGATGCGCAAGGCACGCGCGTGGCGCATGTTGGCGCGGGCGAGTCCGGCGAAACCGGCGTAACCCGTCGTTTCCAGGGCGCGCGGGTTGGGCGGCGGCATGCCCCAGGCTTGGCCGTCGACATTGAAGTCGTCGGGCGGCGCGCCGAAGGTGACGCCGCGCACGGCGGCATCGGGTTCGGCCCAGCAGTCGGCACCGTCGAAGGCGACCCCGGCGGCAAGGTCGCGGTAGATCCCGGCGCCGCCTTCGGCGGCCTTGGCCAACTGGTCGTCGGCTTGCCATTGCAGGAACGCGTGGTAGCCGATGCGCGCTGCATGGGCTTCGGCAAAGGCGGCGATATCGGCGCCGTTGGGCCCTTGAAATCCCATCGGCCATTCCGGCCAGGGACGGCCGTCGAAATGTTCGTGCAGCGCCTCGAACAGGCAGAACCGTTGCAGCGGATCGCCGCCCTCGGCACGGAACGCCTCGAATGCCCGGCGCCGGTCGTCCGGCATATCCATGAAGGCCGCGTGGGCGCTTTCCAGCGCGCGCTGCTTGAGTGCCGAGACCGCCGGATAATCCACATGTCCGGCCGTGTTCAGCCGCGCCGCCTCGGCCGTGAAACTTTCGTCCGCGGCAAAGCCGGGAACCGCCGCCGCATCGATGTAGAGCGGGTTGAGAAAGCGCCGGCTGGACGGCGAATAGGGGCTCGCCGCCTCCGGGTGGCGGTGAAACAGCGCATGCAGCGGATTGATCCCGACCAGCGCCGCGCCGGCCGCGCCGGCCCGGACCGCCAGGCGCTTCAGCCCGGTTAGATCGCCGATGCCCCAATCGCCCGGGGCGCGCAGCGCATAAAGATGGCTGGCCAAGCCCCATTGGCGCCCGCCGTCCCGTGCCCAGTCGGGCAGGTAGCAGCTTCCTGGCGCGGCGATCAGCGCCGCCTCCGCCGTCACCATGCCGGCGGAAAGCGCCATGCGGTGATACCCGTCCGGCAGGTCGGGCGGCAGCGCCAGTTCCCGCGCCTCGTGCGCTTCCACCTGCCCGCTCAGGACGTCGCCGGTCTCCAGGGTGATTTGCCATTCGATGGAGCTGCCGGACGGCGGGTTGAGCGCGACGGCGAACGGGCCGCGCCCGCGCCGCACCACCGTGGCCGGCGCCACCAGGCGCCTGGCCAGGCGCTCTTCCATTTCGCGCGCCGTCGCCAGGGCGGCCTTGTGCGTGGCCGCGTCGAAGCCCATGGCGCCGAGGATCGCGCGCTGCGCCTCGATGGAGATGACGTGCTCGGTGCCGAAAATATCCCAGTAGCGGGTCTGCAGCCCGGCCAGCCGCGACAGTGTCTCCATCGCGCTTTCGGGGCCGGTCATGCGCCGCCCGTCTCTTGACGCAGGACCGCGACGGCGCGCGCCGCGAGGGGAAAGGGCGTGCCGGCCGCATGGGGCGCGCCCTCGGTGGCGAACGTGGGCGCCGCCGTATCCATCACCATACGCCATGCCGCCCCGAACGCGGGCCCCGGCAGGACGAAGGGCACCGGGTCGTGATGGGCGTTCAACAAAACGATGAACGGCGTCTCGTCCGCCAATGCCGCCGCCAGGTGCAACCCCAGGCAACGGCCGTAGGGCAGCGACCAGTCAACGTCGCTCATTTCGTGCCCGTCCGGCGAAAGCCAGGTGATGTCGGCGGCACGCGCCTTGGCGCCGGCACCCGACGTGCCGTTGAAGAAGCGATCGCGGCGAAACACCGCGTTGTCGCGCCGAAGCGCGATCAGGTTCCGGACGAAATCCAGAAAGGCGCGGTCCCCTTCGTCGTTCAGGTCCCAGTCGGTCCAGCCGATCTCGTTGTCCTGGCAATAGGCGTTGTTGTTGCCCTGCTGGGAATTGCCCAATTCGTCGCCGGCGGTGAGCATCGGCAGCCCCTGCGACAGCAACAGCGTGGCCATCAGGTTGCGTTTCTGGCGAAGCCGCAGCGCGCGGATTTCCGGGTCCCGGCTGGGCCCCTCGACGCCGCAATTCCAGGCGCGGTTGTTGTCGGTGCCGTCACGGTTCTTCTCGCCGTTGGCCTCGTTGTGCTTGCGCTCGTAGCTGACCAGATCGGCAAGCGTGAAACCGTCATGGGCGGTGACGAAGTTGACGCTCGCCCAGGGCCGGCGGCCGTGGTGCTGAAAAGTCGGGCTCGACGCCGCCAGCACCGAGGCGAGATCGCCGATCAATCCCTCGTCGCCGCGCCAGAAGCCGCGCACGGTATCGCGGTAACGGTCGTTCCATTCCGACCAGCCCGGCGGAAACCCGCCGACCCGGTAGCCGCCCGGCCCCAGGTCCCAGGCCTCGGCGATCAGCATCGCCCGCGACAGCACGGGGTCCTGGCCGATGGCGGCCAGGAAGGGCCCGGCGGCGTCGAAACCGCCCGGTCCGCGCGCCACGGTCGTCGCCAGATCGAAGCGGAAACCGTCCACGCCCATGGCCTCGACCCAATGGCGCAGCGAATCCAGGACCATCTGCAGCACGCGCGGATGGCTGACGTTGAGGCTGTTGCCGCAGCCGGTGTCGTCGAGGTAGCGGCCCGGGTCTTCGGGATCGAGGCGATAGTAAGACGCGTTGTCGATGCCCTTGAAGCTGAGCGTCGGACCCAGGTGATCGCCCTCGCCGGTGTGGTTGTAGACGACGTCCAGAACCACCTTGATGCCGGCGGCATGGTAGCGCGCCACCATGCGGCGGAAGGCATCGATGCCGTCGCCGCCCAGGAAGCGGGAGTCCGGAGCGAAATAGGTGAACGGGCTGTAGCCCCAGTAGTTGGTCAGGTGGCGCTCCGCCAGGTGGCGCTCGTCGGCCACCGGCGTCACCGGCAGCAGCTCCACCACATTGACGCCGAGCCCGACCAGGTGATCGAGCACCGGTTCGCTGGCAAGCCCGGTGAAAGTGCCGCGCCGGTCCGCCGGCACGTCCGGGTGGCGCATGGTCAGGCCGCGCGCGTGCATTTCATAGATGATCGCGTCCGAGCGCGGAAAGTCCGGGCGGTCTTCGTCGATCTCGCCGACGGGTGCGACGGTGACGATTCCCTTCGGCATGAACCGCGCGTTGTCCTCCCGCGACATGGTCTGATCGCCCCGGCGGCTCGCCGGCGCGTAGCCCAGGTTGGCGCGGTTCCACTTGAGCGGCCCGGAAAGCTGGCGGGCGTAGGGGTCGACCAGCAGCTTGTGCGGATTGAAGCGGTGCCCGCGCTTCGGCTCATAGGGGCCGAACACCCGATAACCATAGAGCTGTCCGGGGCGGATGCCCGGCACGTAGCCGTGCCAGACCTGATCGGTGTATTCGGGCAGCGTAATGCGGGCGATCTCGCGTTCGCCATCCGGGTCGAACAGGCAGAGATCGACCCGTTCGGCGTGGTCCGAGAACAGCGCGAAGTTGCAGCCTTCGCCGTCGACGCTGATGCCCAGGGGATCGGGCCGGCCGGCCCGGACGGCGCCGAATGCCGGACTAGCCATCGGGAACCAGGACCAGCGTCGCCAGCGGCGGCAGGGTCGGCGCGACGGAATGCTCATGGCCGTGCATGGGCTGGGCCTCGGCCTCAACGCCGCCGCCGTTGCCCACGTCGCCGCCGCCGTAGTGGCCGGAATCGGTGTTCAGCGCCTCGCGGTAGTGCCCGCCGCGCGGCACCCCGACGCGGTAGCCGTGGCGCACGACCGGCGTGAAATTGCAGATGACGACGACGAAATCGGCATGCTCGGCGCTGTAGCGCAGGAACGACACGACGCTGTTATGGCTGTCGGTGCAGTCGATCCAGGCAAAGCCGGCCGGGTCGCCGTCGCCTTCGTGCGCCGCGGCGGAGCCCCGGTAAAGGAAATTGAGGTCGCGGATCAGGTTTTGCACGCCGGCGTTGAGGGGCTCGTTCACCAGGTGCCAGTCCAGGCTGGTGTCGTGATTCCATTCCCGTTCCTGGCCGAACTCGCTGCCCATGAACAGCAACTTCTTGCCCGGATGCATGAACATGAAGGCGTAGTAGGCGCGCAGGTTGGCAAAGCGCTGCCAGTCGTCGCCCGGCATGCGGCCGAGGATCGAGCCCTTGCCGTGCACCACCTCGTCGTGGCTGAGCGGCAGGACGAAATTTTCATGGAAGGCATAGAGCATGCCGAAGGTGAGGTCGTTGTGGTGGTACTTGCGGTGCACCGGTTCCTTGGAGATGAAGCGCAGCGTGTCGTGCATCCAGCCCATGTTCCACTTGAACCCGAACCCGAGCCCGCCCAGGTAGGTGGGCTTGGAGACCATCGGCCAGGCGGTCGACTCCTCGGCCACGGTGAAGGTGCCGGGATGCTCGGCGTAGACGACCTCGTTCAGGCGCTTGAGGAAGGCCACCGCGCCCAGGTTCTCGTTGCCGCCGAAGCGGTTCGGAATCCAGTCGCCGCCCTCGCGGCTGTAGTCCAGGTACAGCATGGAGGCCACCGCATCGACCCGGAGCCCGTCGATATGGAACGCCTCGAGCCAGTAGAGCGCGTTGGAGATCAGGAAATTGGCGACCTCGGAACGGTCGAAGTTGTAGATCAGCGTGCCCCAATCCATGTGCCGGCCCTGGCGTGGATCGGCATGTTCGTAGAGATGCGTGCCGTCGAACTGCACCAGCCCGTGCGCGTCTTCGGGGAAGTGGCCCGGCACCCAATCGACGATGACGCCGACGCCGTGGCGGTGGCAGGCATCGACGAAGGCGCGGAAATCATCGGCGGAACCGAAGCGGCTTGTCGGCGCGAACAGCCCGATCGGCTGGTAACCCCAGGAACCGTCGAAGGGGTATTCGTTGATCGGCAGCAGCTCGATATGGGTAAAACCGAGGTCGGCGACATAGGGCACCAGTTGCTCGGCCAGTTCCGCGTAGGTGAGATACCGCCCGCCGTCCTCCGGGACCCGGCGCCACGACCCCAGGTGCACCTCGTAGACGGACATCGGCCGCGTTGTGCCGGCGCTGTCGGCGCGGCTGGCGATCCAGGCCTGGTCGCTCCAGGAATAATCGCGTGCGCCGGTGACGACGCTGCCGGTCTTCGGTGGGCGCTCACATTGGAAGGCGTAGGGATCGGCCTTCAGCGGCAGCACCGTGCCGTCGGCGCCCCGGATCTCGAACTTGTAGATGGCACCGGGTCCAATGCCGGGAACGAAGATTTCCCAGACGCCGCAGCCCGGATGCAGGCGCATGGGATGGCGTCGCCCGTCCCAGAAATTGAAGTCCCCGACGACGCTGACCCTTTTCGCGTTCGGCGCCCAGACGGCGAAATTGACGCCATCGACGCCGTCCAGGCTGGCCAGGTGCGCGCCCAGCTTGTCGAAGGAGCGGAAGTGGCTGCCCTCGCCCAGCAGGTGCAGATCGATCTCCCCCAATAGTGGCGGAAACCGGAACGGATCCTCGATCTCGAAGCTATCGGTGCCGATCTTGATGCGCAGCCGGTACGCAAACGGCGCCGTTGCCTCGGCGAGTAGCGCGCTATACCCGCCGGCAACCCCGACCCGGCGCATGCGCGCCACCGCCTTGCCCGATGCGGCGTCGATCACGTCGACGCGTTCGGCGCCCGGGTGGAAGCAGCGCACCACGAGGCCGCCCGCTTCTCCGCCGTGCATGCCGAGAAAACCGAAGGGATTGCCGTGGTCCGCCGCCGCGATGGCATCGAACCCGGCGATTTCAGCGCGGTCCGTATCTTTCATGAAGCCCGTTCGTTCCAGAGCTGATGCCTGGCGCCGGCGGCACCGCCGGCGCCAGGCTTTCATCATAGACGACGCTTAACGGGTTTCCAGGCGGATATTCAATGCAGCGACGTTTTCGAAGCGGCCTTGGACGCGGCCGCCTTTTTGGAACCCGTCTTGGCCGCGGGCTTGGCCTTGGACGCCGGCTTCTTCGGCGATGCGGCATTTTCCGCCTTGGCCTTGGCTTTCGGTGCGGCGCGCTTGCGCGCCGCCGGCTTCTTGGCCTTGTTGATTTCCTGCTCCGCCTGCAGCCAGAAATCCATTTCCCGACCGTGAATCTTGCCGGCGTTTTCCCACAATGTGTAGGCGCGTTCGCGAATCTTGGTTTCCGTTTGTTTGTTCATGGCTTTCTCATTGACGCTTGAGTTTCGGGGTCGGCGGGAAACGTGCGGACGCCCCCGCCTATTAATCACGCAGTTTAAATAGGGCTTTGCCGGTTTCGCTAGAAAAATACCGCTGGCGGCCGAATAAATCATAATTCCGCAACATATCCGTACCGTGCCCAACCGCGCGACGGCCCCCCGATAGGGCCGCGCCATGAGACTCGCCGGGCTCAGCCCTCGGGGAAACCCTTGGCCACGTGATCGCGGATGAAACCGGCGCCGATGGCGACCAGGCGATCGGCAAGCGCCTTGCCGGTCTCGGCGTTGCAGAGTTCCGGGTTGCCGCCCCACACGCCGTCCGGCGCCGCTTCCTTGGCGGTCACCGGCGCCTGCATGACGGCGCCGTCATAGACGATGGTGCCGAAGCCGTTGACGGTGACGCCGCGCGCCGTGAGGCCGGTCTCGGGCGTGCCCAGCATGTCCAGGCGCAGCAGCTCGGGGAAGTAATGAAGCCCGACCGAGGTCAGCGGGTTGGCGCCGTGGCCCGACGATTTGGCGGCCGCGTCCTCGCCCATGATCTGGCGCAGCACCTGGTAGGCGACCTGCCAGAGATACAACGACGGGATGAACACGCCCTCCGCCTGGCGCAGGCGCAGCGTCACCTCGGCGATCGGCGCGACGTTGCCGCCGTGGCCGTTGATGATCATGATTTTCTTGAGGCCGTGCTGGATCAGGTTGCCGAGCACGTCCTCGAGGACCGCCGAAAGCGTCGACGCGGTGAGCGTCATGCCGCCGACGCTGGAGATGAAACCGTCGCGGCCGCCGAACGGGATCACCGGCGCGACGAAGGTCGGCACGCCCTCGGCGCGCGCCGCGCGGGCGATGTCCAGTGCCACGCAGTCGGCCGCCATGTAGTCGCCCATCGGCGCGTGCGTGCCCTGGTCCTCGAGGGAGCCCATGGGCAGCAGAATAACGGTGTCCTCATTGATGTGTTCGCGCGCTTCGCCCGAGGTCAATTCGGCGATTTTCAGTTTGTCGGTCATTGGTATCTCCCTAAGATCAGGCCCGGGCGTTTCGCGGCCGGGCATTGCAACCCATGTCACGCCGCGTCGAGAATTTCAATCTCTCCGCCCGGGACCTTGTTTTTCGGCAACAGACCCTTGAGGCAGTCGACGAAGGCCTTGGCGGAGTGTGACAGCGGCAGGTTCCGGGCATGGATGACGGCCATGGTGACGTCGATGGCCGGCTCGATCGGGCGGATCGCCAGGTCGTCCGGCGGATCGAACAAGAGGCAGAACAGGTCGACCAGCGCGATGCCGGCACCGAGCCGCACCATGTCGCGGATCACCGAGGTGAAGTTGGCCTCGACCGCCACGTTTGGCATGATCCCGTCGAGCCCCAACCGCTCGCCGATCATGCGGGCGAACGGCAGATCGCGCCGGTAACCGACCAGCGGCCAGGCGTGCAGGTCGGCGGGCTTGATGACCTTCTTCTCCGCCAGCGGGTGATCCACCGGCATGATGCAGACAATGGGCCCCCGGCATATCGGGATGGACTTGGCCATGGGTTCGGCATCGGTGTAGTGAACGATCCCGACGTCGGCCTTTCCCGACGCGGCGGCATCGACGAGCACCGGCGTGGTGACAATGTTGCATTGGATGTAGAGGTCCGGATGCGTCTTCGCCATCTCATGCAGGGTGCGCGGAATGATCGACGCCGCGTAGGTGGGCGAGGCGGCAATGCGCAGTCGGTCGCCGGAGCGGCGGCTGATATGGGTGATGAGCCGTTCGTAGGTGCCCCATTCATCGATCAGGTGGTTGGCCTCGCGCGCCAGGATCAAGGCCTCCGGCGTCGGCATCAGCCGTCCCTCCATGCGTTCGAACAGCGACGTCCTGGCGACGTCCTCCAGGCGCTGGATTGCCTTGCTCGCGGTCGGCTGGGAGACGTTGAGCTCGCGCGCCGCGGCGGTGACGGAGCCGAGACGAATGACCGCGGAGAGAATCTGCAGTTGTTTGACGGTGATCACAGGGTATTCCTTTTTGGAATAAATCAGCAAAAAAACATCATTTGTAAAATGACCGAACTTGTCAAATAGTTCTCGTCGGCAAGGGCGAGGGAAGACAACGAGACCTGAAGCCGTTAATGTTGTTGTGCCTGGGGAGTTGAAGTCGATATGTCATCGCTGCGCATTGGGGTTGATTCTGGCGGCACCTTTACGGATGTCTGCATGCTGGAAGAAGAGACCGGCCGGTTTACGGTTTGGAAACTGTCGAGCACGCCGAGCGACCCATCGGTCGCCATTGCCGGCGGCGCCGGCGAGATCATTTCGCGCTATGGCGGCGACGACGCCAACGTCACCTTCTTCGGCCACGGCACCACGGTTTCCACCAACGCCCTAATCCAGGGACGCGGCGCCAAGTGCGGGCTGATTACCAGCGACGGCTTTCGCGACCTGCTCGATCTCGGGCGCCAGCGCCGGCCGCATCTCTACGACCTGCAAGCGGACAAGCCCGAAGCCCTGGTGCCGCGCGATCGCCGGCTCGAGGTTTCGGAGCGCATCCATTACGACGGCAGCGTCGAGCGCGAGCCCAGCGAGGACGAAATCCGCGACGCGGCACGGCAGCTCAAGGCCGCCGGCGCCGAGGCCGTCGCCGTCTGTTTTCTCTATAGCTTCGTCGACACCCGCCACGAGGCCAAGGTGGAGGCGATCCTCAAGGAGGAACTGGGTGACAGCTTCCTCACCACCTCGCACGAGGTCTGCCCCGAGTTCCGCGAGTACGAGCGCCTCAGCACCACCGTCGTCAACGCCTTCCTGGGGCCGGTGATGCAGGGTTACCTGGAGCGCCTGTCGCCACGCTTGGCCGAGACCGGCATCAACGTCCCGCCGTTCATCACCCAGTCCAACGGCGGCACCATCACCTTCGAAACCGCCGCCAAGCTGCCCGTGCGCACGGTCCTGTCAGGGCCATCCACCGGCGTCATCGGCGCGGTGGAAACGGGACGCGCCGTCGGCGTCGACAACATCATCACCTTCGACATGGGCGGCACCTCGACCGACGTTTCCCTGATCGAGCGCGGCCGGCCGCGTACCACCACCGAAGCGGAGGTGCACGGCTATCCGATCAAAAGCCCGATGATCGACATCCATACCGTCGGCGCCGGGGGCGGCTCCATCGCCTACGTCGATTCCGGCGGCCTCCTGAAGGTCGGCCCGCGCAGCGCCGGCGCCGATCCGGGGCCGGTCTGCTACGGGCTCGGCAACGAGGAGCCGACGGTGACCGACGCCAACGTCGCCATGGGCGTTTTGAACGGCGAGGCGCTGCTCGGCGGGCGCATGAAGATCGACCGCTCGGCGTCGCTGGCGGCGATCGAGAAACTGGGTTCCGGCCTCGGCCTTTCCATGGAAGAGACCGCCGCCGGCATCATCCGCGTGGTCACCGCCAACATGGCGCGCGCCATCCGCCTGATCTCGGTGCAGCGCGGCCACGACCCGCGCGACTACTGTCTGATGCCGTTCGGCGGCGGCGGCCCGGTGCACGCCGGCCGGCTGGCGCGCGAACTGGGCATGGACCGCATCCTGGTGCCGCGCAATCCCGGTATCCTCTGCGCGCTCGGGCTTTTGCTCACCGATATCCGCCGCGATTTCTCGGTGACCCGCCGGATGACGGCGGAACCGGTCAACCTGGGCGCCATCCAGGACGCCGTCGACGGCCTGAAGGCCGACGCCGATGACTGGTTCGACAGCGAAGGCATCGACGCCGGCCGCCGCCGCGTGCTGGTTACCGCCGACATGCGCTACGCCGGCCAGAACTATGAGTTGCAGGTGCCGCTGCCGGAAGGCGGCGCGGAGGGGTTCTTCGATCACCTGGTCGACAACTTCAACCAGGCCTACCAGCGCCAGTACGACTACACGGCGCCGGACGAGGGCATCGAGATCGTGACCTTCCGCCTGGAAGCCTACGGCGTGGTCGAGAAGCCGGCGTTCGAGAAATACGAAGAAGGCGACGCCGATGCCTCCGCCGCGCTGATCGGCAAGCGCCGTGTCTACAAGCCGGAGATCGGCGACTACGTCGAAAGCCCGGTCTACGACCGCGACAAGCTCAATGCCGGCAACGTCGTGCCGGGTCCGGCCATCGTCGAGCAGATGGACTCCACAACCTTGATCCTGCCGGGCCAGATCGGCCAGATCGATACCCACCTCAACCTGGTGATCCGAGAGGGCGTACACTGATGTCCAGTCAATCCGCGAACCAGACCGCCACCGCCGCCGACAGCGGCACCGACGTGCCGATCGATCCGGTCACGGTGGAGGTCATCGGCAATGCCATCGCGTCCATCGCCGACGAAATGGGCGAGACCCTGGTGCGGGCTTCCTACTCCACCAACATCAAGGAACGGCGCGACTGCTCGACCGTGATCTTCGACGGCAAGGGCCGCACCCTCTACCAGGCCGAACACATCCCGATCCACCTGGGCTCGCTGATGGGTGTGATCGACGAGATCCTGGTCCGCCATGAGATCTCCACCATCGTCGACGGCGACATCTTCATCGGCAACGACGCCTATACCGGCGGCGGCACGCACCTGCCGGACATCGTGCTGGCCTCGCCCATCTTCCACGACGGGCGGCTGGTCGGCTGGGCCACCAACCTCGCGCACCACGCCGACTTCGTCGACCGCGCGCACGCGCACATCTTTCAGGAGGGCCTGCGCATCCCGCCGATCCGCATCCAGAAGGCCGGCGTCATTCAGGAGGACGTGTTCGAGCTGATCCTCCTCAACTGCCAGGTGCCGCACGAACGCCGCGCCGACCTGCGCGCCCAGATGGCGGCCAACAGTTTCGGCGTCAAACGCTTCCATGCACTGTGCGAACGCTACGGTGTTGATTTGCTGGAACGCGTCTTCGACGAACTCCTGGACTATGCCGAGCGCCGCATGCGCGCCGGCATCGCCTCGATCCCGGACGGCCACTACGAGTTCCAGGACATCTTCGAGTGTGACGAGTTCCCCGAGCAGCTCACCTTCCGCGTCGCCATCGACGTCAAGGACGACGAGATGACGCTGGATTTCCGCGGCAATCCGCCGCAGGTGCGGGCCAGCCTCAATATGGTGGAAACCGCGCTGTTGGCCACCGTCTACTACGCGGTGAAGACCGTCACCGACCCCGATGCACCGCCGAATGCCGGCCTGTTCCGGCCGATCACGGTGCTTTCCAGCCCGGGTTCGATCCTGTCGGCGTCGGCGCCGGCCGCCGTCAACGGCCGCACCAACACCTGCCAGCGCGTTGTCGACCTGGTGCACGGCGCGCTCGCCGATGCCATACCCGAACGCATCATCGCGGCTTGCAACGGCGCCGTCACCTCGACCACCTTTTCCGGCATCAACCCGCGCACCGGCTCGTTCTACGTCTACCTGGAGACACTCGGCGGCGGTTTCGGCGCACGTGCCACCAAGGATGGCCTCGATGGCGTCCAGGTACATATCACCAATACCTCCAACCTGCCCATCGAGGGCCTGGAGATGGAATACCCGCTGCGCGTCGAACGCTATGAACTGGTCCGCGATTCCGGCGGGCCGGGCACATGGCGCGGCGGCATGGGATTCAACCGCACCATTCGCGTCGTCGAACACGATTGCCGCGTCGATGCGCGGGGCACGCGCCATCTGACGGCGCCCTGGGGCCTGTTCGGCGGGCTCGAGGGCGGGCGGTTCTCGGTCCAAACCGCGGACGGCGAGGTGGCGCGGAACCACGGCATGCTGGAGCTCAAGGATGGAGAAGCCATCAGCGTAACGACTCCGGGTGCCGGCGGTTATGGTCCGCCGTCGGGACGCGACCCGGAATTGGTGAAGAAAGATCTCGCAGAAGATCGCATTTCTAAAAAGACCGCCGAGGAGATCTACGGACTCCGTTGAAAATCGGCGGCTCCCTATCACAGTGGCGGCTGCGGCCGTCCGAATCGAGAGGAGTCGAAACATGTCAGAGAAGTTTACATCGCTCTTGGAAAACATCGACCGACGCCGGGTCCTGAAAGGCGGCCTCGCCGTCGGCGCCACGGCGCTGATGCCCGGCTTTATCGGCCGCGCCAAGGCCAAGACGCCGGGCCTGGTGGTGTTCGGGCTGTCGTCCTACCCGCCGGGTTTCAAGCCCTGGGAAAACAAGGGGACCGCGTCGACCACCGTGAAGGTGCAGCGCTACCGCGGCCTCCTGGGCTACGGCGCCGACGGTCAGCCGCGCTCGGAACTGGCGGAATCGTGGAAGGTGCTCGCCGGTGACAAGTTCCAGTTCAATCTGCGCAAGAACGCCTACTTCCACAACGGCGAGAAAGTCACCTCCGCCGACGTGAAGGCCACCTACGAAGCGATGGCGGCGAAGGACTCGACCGCACGCCTGCGTTCGCGCATGGCCGCCATCAAGATGATCGAGACTCCCGACGAGCACACCGTGGTCATCACGTTGGAGAAGCCGGACGTCACCTTCATCGACATCGCCGCCAGCCCGCACTGCGGCATCGTGTCCGGCAAGGCGCTGGCCGCCGACCCGAACGATTTCGTCGGTGCCGGTCCCTACGTGATCGCCAACATCGAGCGCGGCAGCCGCATCGAAATGGAAGCCTTCGACAAGTACTACAAGCCGGGCTATCCGAAGACCAAGAAGCTGCGCTTCGACGCCTTCAAGGACGAAAACCTGCGTGTCGCCGCGCTGGAAGCCGGTGACGTCGATATCATCGAGTACCTGCCCTGGCAGGCGATGGATTCGGTCGGCAAGAACGATCGCCTGAAAATGGACGTGGTCAACGGCCCGTTCATGTACGTCACCTTCAACTGCGGCAAGGGTCCGTTCGCCGACGTGCGCCTGCGCCAGGCTGTCGGCTACGCCATCAAGCGCTCCGACGTGATCGCGGCGGCCTTCTACGGCCGCGGCAACGAACTCGGCGGCGTGCCGCTGCAGAAATCGTCGCCGTTCTATGACGAGAAGTACCAGAACCGCTGGACCTACGATCCGGCCAAGGCGAAGGCCTTGATGGCCGAAGCCGGGCATGCGAACGGCTTCTCGGCGACGCTGCTGTCGACGGCTCAGTACGGCATGCACAAGAACACCGCCGAGGTGGTGCAGCAGAACCTGGCCGCCGTCGGCATCAACGTGCAGCTCAACCTGCCCGACTGGGCCAAGCGCGTGTCGCTCGGCAACAGCGGCCAGTACGACTTCTCGATCATGGGCTCGGCCGGTGACTTCAACGATCCGGACGCCTTGACCAAGTTCTACGACGGTTCGCTCTCGACCTCTTACGCGCGTTCCGTCGGGTTCGAGGGCAAGCGGATCAGCGAGCTGTTCGCCACCGCGCGCCAGGAGGCCGACACGGCCAAGCGCAAGGCCATGTACGCCGAGCTGCAGCAGTTGGCCTTGGACGAAGCGCCGATCATTCCGATCAACTGGCGTGCGCAGGGATATGCCTACCAGAACTACCTCTCTGGGTTCACGAATATCCCTGGCTTCCTGACGTTCTTCTCGGGCATGGTCATCGAGAACATCGAGATCGGCTGACGCCGGTCCAGTCGATCACCGGGAAGAGGACGAAGGCATGTGGCGATACATCGTTAGGCGTCTGCTGATCGCATTGGCGCTTGTATTCGTCGTGACCACGATCATCTTCCTGGTGATTCACATCATTCCGGGCGACCCCGCCATGCTGCTCCTGAGCGGCGGCGGGGTCGATCCGTCCCCGGAAGCCGTCGAAGCGCTGCGCCGGCGGCTGGGCCTCGATCAACCGATCTGGTCCCAATATGTCGATTACGTCACCGGCGTCCTGCAAGGCGACTTCGGCACCTCTTTCCAAGACGACTATCCCGTCGCCGACGAGATCGCCAAGCGCTTGCCGCGCACGCTGGAACTGATCGTCGCGGCGACCATTCTTTCTATCATTACCGGCATACCGCTCGGCATCCTGGCGGCGCTCCGACACGGCAAGGTCGTCGACCGCACCCTGGCGCTGGGCGCCGGGTTGATGCTGTCGGTGCCGGTGTTCGTCACCGGCACGCTGATGGTGCTGCTGTTCGCGCAGACGCTCCGGTGGGTGCCGGCCGGCGGCTTCGTCACCTTCTCGCGCGATCCGCTGCAGCACCTTGTGTTCCTGGCGATGCCGGCGGCGACCATCGCTATCGGCTTTTCCGCCGCCATCTTCCGCATGACCCGCACCACGGTGCTGGAAACCCTGCAGCGCGATTGGGTGCGCACGGCCCGCGCCAAGGGGCTGCCGGGCAACGTCGTCATCCGCCGCCACGTGGTGCGCAACGCCCTGGCGCCGGTGGCCACCGTCATCGGCCTGCACATGGGGACGCTCTTGGGCGGCACGGTGCTGGTCGAATACGTCTTCAACTGGCCGGGCCTGAGCGGCTTCCTGGTGGTGGCGGTGGAGAACCGCGACTATCCGGAAGTGCAGGGCATCGTGCTGGTGATCTCGTTCCTGTTCATCATGCTCAACCTGTTGGTCGACCTGTTCTACTCGGTGCTCGATCCCCGGATCCGGCTGGAGTAGCGCCGTGCTGAACATCGACGCCAAGTACCGCAATATCCTGCCGCCGCTGATCGGGGTCGCGGTGGTGTTCCTGTTGGCTTTGCTGGCACCGTTCATCACCAGCCAGGACCCGGTTGTCATGTCCATCGCCGAGCGCATGGCGCCGCCGTCGGCGGAGCATATTCTCGGCCAGGACAACTACGGCCGCGACATCTTCGCACGGCTGCTTTACGGCGCGCGGGTGTCCATCGCCGTGGCGTTGTTTTCGGCCCTTTCCGCGGGCGTCCTCGGCACCGCGGTGGGCATCGTCGGCGGCTATTTCGGCGGCATCGCGGAGCTCTTGTCGGTGCGCCTGACCGACATCATCCTGTCCTTCCCGCCGATCCTGCTGGCGTTGCTTTTGGTGACCATTCTCGGTCCTGGCGTCGAAACCCTGGGGGTGGTGCTGACCATCCTCTACATGCCGCATTACGCCCGCGTCGCCTATGGCGAGACGCTCTCGGTGCGGCGGCGCGAATACGTCGAGGCGGCGCAGGCGCTGGGCTCGCCGTCCTGGCGCATCCTGTTGCTGACGATTTTTCCCAATATCCTGGGGCCGCTGATCGTGCAGTTCTCGCTGACCGTTTCGTCGGCGGTGCTGATCGAATCGGGCCTGAGTTTCCTGGGTCTCGGCGTGGTGCCGCCGGATCCCTCCTGGGGCCTGATGATCCGCGAGGCGCGGGCCTACATGGTCTATACGCCGATGCCGCTGTTGTGGCCCTGCCTGGCGCTGACCGTCACCGTGCTGGCGATCAACGCGCTCTGCGACGCGCTCCGCGATTTCTACGATCCGCGTGCCGTCTCCACCAGTTCGCTGGCCAGCCTGGCGAAATCGCTGGTCTACGTGCCGAAGCCGAAGACCTACGAAGACGAGGCCGACAAGATGGCCGCAGAGGGCGCGCTGCTGGCGACCCGGGGGCTGCGCACCGAGTTCATCACGCCGAAGGGCCGCATCCGGGCGTCGAACGACGTTTCGTTCAACGTGGCGCCGGGCGAGACCCTGGCGCTGGTGGGCGAGTCGGGCTCGGGCAAGACCATCACCGGGCTTTCCGTGCTCGGCCTGGTGCCGGGGCCGCTCGGCAAGATGACCGCCGGCCACGTGGCGCTGAAGACCAAGTCGGGCGACGTGGTGCACATCGAGGAGTTGAACGACGAGGCCCTGCAGCGGCTGCGCGGCGAGGAGATCGCCATGGTGTTCCAGGAACCCATGAGCAGCCTCAACCCGGTCTATACCGTCGGCGAGCAGATCGCCGAGGGCCTCCGCCACCACCGCAAGATCGGCAAGGCGGAAGCGCTGAAGATGGCGGCCGAACTGCTCGCCGACGTCGGCATTCCCGACGCCGCCAAGCGCGTCAACGACTACCCGCACCAGATGTCGGGCGGCATGCAGCAGCGGGTGATGATCGCCATGGCCTTGAGCTGCAGCCCGTCGCTGATCATCGCCGACGAGCCGACGACGGCGCTGGACGTCACCATCCAGGCGCAGATCCTCGATCTGATGCGCAACATCCGCAACCGCGACAACCAGGGGGTCGGCATGCTGTTCATCACCCACAACCTGGGCGTCGTCGCCGAGATCGCCGACCGCGTGCTGGTCATGTACTGCGGGCGCATCGTCGAGCAGGGCCCGGTGAAAGAACTGTTCCGGAACCCCGCGCACCCCTACACCAAGGGCCTGATCTCCTCGATCCCGACCATCAACCGGTCGTCCGGCGAGCGCGAGGCGCTGTTCGCCATTCCCGGCACCGTGCCGCCACTGGATTCCCTGCCGTCCGGCTGTTCGTTCGCGCCGCGCTGTTCGCATGCGGTCGACGACTGTTCCAAGGCGATGCCCGAGCTTGAGGCCATCGCCGACAACCACATGACGCGCTGTCCGCGCTGGCGGGAGATTCGCTCATGAGCGCCGTCGTCGAACTGAAGGGCGTCACCAAGCATTTCCAGCTCCGCGGCGGGCCGTTCCTGGGACCGAAGCCGGTGGTCCGAGCCGTCGACGGCGTCGATCTCGATATCCAGCCGGGCGAGGTGGTCGGGCTGGTCGGCGAGTCGGGTTCGGGCAAGAGCACGCTGGGCCGGATGATGCTGCGCCTGATCGATCCCAGCGACGGCACCATCACCTTCGAGGGCCAGGATATCACCAAGTTGGACGCGCGCCGGCTTCGGCAGTTGCGCCGGCGCATGCAGATCATTTTCCAGGACCCCTTCTCCAGCCTCGACCCACGCAAGACCGTGGAACGGCTGATCGGCGATTCGTTCATCATCCACGGCCTCTATACCCGGGCCGAGCGGCGCCAGCGCATCGTGCACCTCTTGGAGCGCGTGGGCCTCAGCGGCGACCACCTGAAGCGCCTGCCGCATGAGTTCTCCGGCGGCCAGCGTCAGCGCATCGGCATCGCCCGCGCGCTGGCGGTGGAGCCCACCTTCATCGTCGCCGACGAGCCGGTGTCGGCGCTGGACGTCTCGGTGCAGGCGCAGATCATCAACCTGATGGCCGACCTGCAGCGCGAGTTCAACCTCTCCATGCTGTTCATCTCGCACGATCTCAACGTCGTCGAATATCTCTCCGACCGCGTCGTGGTGATGTATCTCGGCCGGGTCATGGAAGAGGCGCCGTCCAAGCTCCTGTATGCCGATCCCAAGCATCCCTATTCGCGCGCCCTGCTGTCGGCGGCGCCGACCCTCGACCCGGAGGCGAGCGCCGAGCGGATCATCCTGGAGGGCGACCTGCCGAGCCCCATCGACCCGCCGTCGGGCTGCGTCTTCCGCACCCGCTGCCAGCACGCCATTCCGGCCTGCGCCACCACGGTGCCGCCGCTGAAAGAGGTCGCGCCCGGGCACAAGAGCGCCTGCATCCGCGACGACTTGACCTGACGGCCGGGGCCGGGCTCAATTCCTGACCAATCGATAAGGAGCATTCATGTCAGCGGTGATCAAAGTCGGCGGCGCGCGGGCCGCCTGGTGGAAAGAGCATATGTCTTCGCTGTTGCCGGAGATGGAGGTGTGGCTCCACGACGATCCCATGGACAAGGACGCGGTCGAATACGCCATCGTCTGGAAGCCCGATCCGGGCTGGCTCAAGACCTTCCCGAACCTCAAGTGCATCCTCTCCATCGGTGCCGGCATCGACCATATTCTCTGCGACCCGGAGCTGCCGGGGCACCTGCCGATCATCCGCACCACCAGCGGCGACTTGACCGTGCGCATGCGCGAATACGTGACGCTGCACGTGCTGCGCCACCACCGCCGCCTGCCCGAGGTCGAGGCGGTGCAGCCGGCGCGCGAGTGGTATCAGATCGTCGAGCCGCCCGCGCATCAGCGCAAGGTGGGGGTCATGGGGCTGGGCAACCTGGGGGCGGATTGCGCGCGCACGCTGGCCCATATCGGCTTCGATGTCGCCGGCTGGGCACGCTCCCTGAAGGCCATCGAGGGCGTCACCTGCTATGCCGGCAACGGCCAACTGGGTGAGTTCCTGGCGCGTTCGGAAATTCTCGTCTGCATGCTGCCGTTGACGCCGGAGACCGAGGGCATCCTCAACGCCGAGCTGTTCAATCAACTCCCCGACGGCGCCAAGATCATCAACGTGGCGCGCGGCCAGCACCTGGTCGACGACGACCTTTTGGCGGCGATGAATTCAGGCAAGATCGCCGCGGCGACGCTGGATGTCTTCCACGTCGAGCCCTTGCCCGACGACCACCTGTTCTGGGACCATCCGGATATCCTGGTGACGCCGCACATCGCCAGCCTCATCGACCCGGTCGCCGGCGGCCGGAAAATCGCCGAGAACCTGAAGAAGTTCATCGCCGGCGAAGATTTGCCCGACCTGGTGCCGCCGGGGCGGGGGTATTAGGCGCAGGTCCCGCCGCCAGCCACGCGTTCAGCGCTTGGCAACGAGCGATTCGAAGCAGGCATAGGCAAGCCGCTGATCGGGCTTTCCGGTGGTCGGGTTGAGCGCCCAGCCGGCTTTCATCATGATGCCGACACCCCGCAACGGCGTGCCCGTTTTCAACTGAGCGAGGATCGCGGTGAAATTCGGATCCCGGCGCGCCCGCTCGGTGCAATAGGGCACCAGCGCGGCGGTGACTTCCGCTTGCGCCAGTTCACGTCCCCTTTCGTCCGCGCCGCCGCCGGTCATCCAGCCGCCCAATCCGAAGCCGATCGCGATCGTCAGCAGGGCACCGATCGCCATGCCGATAAAGAGAAATTTCCACTGACCGAAGCTTTCCATGATTTGCCTCCCGCGCGGTGCGCGGATCAAAAGTCCTTGGTGTCGAGGAGATGCACGCAGGAGAGATCGCGGCGGCGTCCATAGACCCGGCACGCCACCCAATGAATCCGGTCGATCGCCGAATCGAAGGCTTCCAGAAGGGCTTCCTCGTCCGCGTCGGCACCGGGGTGGATTTTCGCCAATGTCGCGGTTTCAATGAAGAACGTGACCTCGATCGCGCTGTCGTAACCCCAAAACCGGATCCGGTGTTGCTTGGGTTCGTAACTGCGGCTGAGATTGGGAAAACTCAATGCCATCGCTGCACCGTCATGCCTTTCTTGTTCTTCGCCGGCGGCCACTTGGCGCCTTCATCGATGATATCCATCGGCTTGCCGCAGCAGGCCGGATAAGCCGACGGGGCGTCGGCGCGGACAAAACCGCACACGGGGCATTGCCGGTACTGCGGTTTCGGTTCGCATGGCGCCGCCGCCTGAACGGGTAGGGGACGCCACCTCGCCGCACGGTCTCGCACCGAGCGTTCAGCGGTCCCGTCTTGCGCGTCCGCGACGGTCTCGAAAGATGAGAGACCGAAGTTCCGAAGCCAGCGCCGACACGGTCTTGGAAATTGCGTCCGCAATGGGCGGCTCGACGCCGGCATCGATGGGCGCAGCCGCCACATCGTCATGCCAAGGCGGGAGCGGCATGCCTTGATCCCTGTCACCAGATCGGTCCTTTGGGTTAACGTTCAAGAAACGGCATCCCTTCGTTTTCGGCCCGCTCTCCGGCGTCGCGTTCCGCCGTCGGAAGCGCGTCCCGGCTCGGACGCGGTTGATGGGGGTGGTCGTCGCCGGCCGGCGGTGCCGGGTCGGGCCGTCCGCGATCGCGCGCCAGGGCCGCATCTATTTCGTGCGGTTCAACGCTCATGGTGCGCGCAAGCAGCGGGTTTCCGGAAGCGTGTTGCAAATGGAAAATGGTCGAAACGCGAAGATAGGCGGGAAACGAGACGCCTTGCAGGAGGTCCTCGTCGGTTTCGACGACATAATCGCCCGCCGGCAACACTTCGTCCAAGCCGCCGAGAACGAACGGCTTGGTGAAGGTCACGGTTTTCCTGGTGGTGCGCGATGCCATTGGGTCTCTCGGCGGTTATCCCGCTGCCTGTGAAAATGCGAAGGTGCCGGAGGAGAGCAAGCCCTCCTCCGCGGAAGAAACTAAGACTTGGCCGATGGGGTTTCGGCTTCCGGTGTCTTTTCCTGGGGCTTTTCCGGGGGTCCCGCTACGGGCCCGCTCTTTGCGGGTTCGGCGGCCTTGGCCGTGTTGATTTCGGATTCGGTGGCTGCGAGTTTGTTGAAGGACATTGAAATTTACTTTCAATAATGCAGAAATAATTTCCTGCACTATTAATATGGTCTTATTTTTAAATAATTCAATAAACGAAATAAAAAATAATTTTTATTTCAAATTGTATAAGTTATAATTTTATTATTACATATCAAAACGATACCGCTCTGCGGCGCCGCCAATTTTGCGCCGGCCCTGCCATGCGGACGTGACTCCAATGCCCGATATGGCCGATCTGTTCGACTTGGCCGGCCTGGAACTCGGAGAGGAAACCGGTTCGATGATCGAGTCCCTGTTGCTTTCAACCACCCGCATTTCAACCTTCGACAACGACACCCCCCTCACCAACGCGACGGGTTTCTTTTTTTCCAACCAGGGCCGACTGTTCATTGTCACCAGCCTGCATGTGTTGATGGACCCGGCAACGTCGCATCACCCGAATCGGGTGGAGTTTGAAGTTCATACCGATTCGGAGAACCTGGCGGTCTATACCAGCATTTCGATCCTGCTGTACGACAACGGCAAGAGTATCTGGCGGGACGCGACGGACACGGCGGGCAGCGTCGATGTCGCGGTCATTGAGATCGACAAAAGCGTATTGCCGGCCGGTGCTTACTATCACGCCTTCGACAGCCAGCAAGTCCTCCATGCGCATTCAAGGATCGAGGTCGGCGCCAATGCCCTGATCGTGGGATTTCCGCTCGGGTTTCAAGATACGCTCCATCGTTTGCCCGTGGTTCGCCAAGCCGTCGTCGCCTCGACGCTGGGGCTCAGGTTTCAGGGCAAAGGCTATTTCCTGACCGACGCCCGAACGCACCGCGGTTCAAGCGGATCTCCGGTCATCACGAGAGCGGTGGCCGGCTCGCCGCTTCACCAAACCGCCGGCTGGGTGTTGCTCGGGGTTCATTCTTCACGGTTGGACATCGGCACGCGCGATATCCAGATCGATGAGGCCTTGGGATTGAATTGCACCTGGTATGCCGACGTCCTCGGGGTGCTGACGGCGGCATCGGAACCATCCTGACGGGACACCGCGGGCCGCCGGCCGTCGGCACGGAACGAACAGTCTTTCGTTCCTCACGCCGTTCTTCATGCATCACGATCGAGTTTTTCAAAAATCAGGGCCGCATGAATTCATGCGGCCCTGATCCGTGATCGTCGGCGATGGGAAAGGCTTAGAAGCCCATGCCGCCCATGCCGCCCATGCCACCCATATCACCACCCATCGGCGGCATTGCCGAATTCTGTTCCGGGCGATCGGCGACCATGACTTCCGTGGTGATCAACAAACCCGCCACCGATGCGGCGTTTTGGAGAGCCGTGCGGACGACCTTGGTGGGATCGATGATCCCGGCCTTGATCATGTCGACATACTCACCGGTTTGCGCATTGAAGCCCCGGTTTTTGTCCTTCTGTTCGGCCAGCTTTCCGGCAACCACGGCCCCGTCTCCACCGGCGTTTCCGACGATTTGACGGATCGGTGTTTGCAAGGCGCGACGGATGATGTTGACGCCGACGCGCTGATCCTCATTTCCGACCTCGATTTTGTCCAACGCCTTGACCGCAAACAGGAGTGCGGAACCGCCGCCGGCGACAATGCCTTCTTCGATCGCGGCGCGCGTTGAATTGAGCGCATCGTCAACGCGGTCCTTGCGTTCCTTGACCTCCACTTCACTGGCGCCGCCGACGCGGATGATCGCCACGCCGCCGATGAGCTTCGCAAGACGCTCCTGGAGTTTCTCGCGATCATAGTCGGACGTCGTATCCTCCATCTGTTTGCGGATTTGTCCGCAACGGGCCTCGATGGTTTTCTTGTCACCGGCTCCATCGATGACGGTGGTGTCGTCCTTGGTGATCAACACCCGTTTCGCCGAACCCATCATATCCATGGTGACGTTTTCGAGCTTGATTCCCAGGTCATCGGAAATGACCTGACCTTTTGTCAGAACGGCAAGGTCCTCGAGCATGGCCTTGCGGCGGTCGCCAAACCCAGGCGCCTTGACGGCGGCGACTTTCAGGCCGCCACGGAGCTTGTTGACGACCAGGGTCGCCAGCGATTCGCCTTCGATGTCCTCGGCGATAATCAACAGCGGACGCCCCGACTGTACGATCTGCTCGAGGATCGGCAGCAGCGGCGCCAATCCGGAAAGCTTCTTCTCGTGGATGAGAATGTAGGGGTTTTCCATTTCGCAGGTCATTTTGTCCGCGTTGGTGACGAAGTACGGCGAGGTATAGCCGCGATCGAACTGCATGCCCTCGACGACATCGAGCTCCGTGACCAGGCCCTTGGCTTCCTCGACCGTGATTACGCCTTCATTGCCGACCCGTTCCATGGCGTTCGCAATCATGTCGCCGATTTCGGTATCGCCATTTGCGGAAATGGTGCCCACCTGGGCGACTTCCGCATTCGTCGAAACCTTGCGCGACGCCTTCTTCAGGCTTGCGACGACTTCCGTCACCGCCAGATCGATGCCGCGTTTCAGGTCCATGGGATTCATTCCGGCGGCAACCGCCTTGCTGCCTTCGCGGACGATCGTTTGGGCGAGGACGGTCGCCGTCGTCGTGCCGTCGCCAGCCTCTTCATTGGTTCGGGACGCGACTTCCTTGACCATTTGCGCGCCCATGTTCTCGAACTTGTCGGAAAGTTCGATTTCCTTGGCGACGGTCACGCCGTCCTTGGTGATGCGCGGTGCACCGAACGACTTGTCGAGAACCACATTCCGGCCTTTCGGGCCGAGGGTCACCTTGACCGCATTGGCCAAGGTATCGACGCCGGCGAGCATGCGCGTGCGGGCGTCGGTGGAGAATTTAATTTCTTTCGCGGCCATAATTCTTTTTATCCTTCAACTATTCGATGATGCCGAGAATGTCGGACTCTTTCATGATCAGCAGGTCGTCCCCGCCAATCTTGACTTCGGTTCCGGACCATTTTCCGAACAAGATGCTGTCTCCCTTTTTGACATCCAGCGGAGTCACTGTTCCGTCTTCGGCTTTCACGCCGCTGCCGACGGCAACGACCTTGCCTTCCATGGGTTTTTCTTGCGCGGTATCGGGGATGATGATCCCGCCCGTGGTTTTTTCTTCCTGATCCACGCGTTTCACCAGCACGCGGTCGTGCAGGGGTCTGAATTTCATCGTTCATACTCCGTGAAGGCTTTGATTTTTAAGAATAAAATTGCTGTTATTAGCACTCTGCAAAAGAGAGTGCCAATGAAGTGGGCCTGCGCCGCCGGGATGTCAAGGAAACGAGACGAGAATAACGGCGGTCATGCATGATTCCGCGCGCCATGGGGACATCGCGCCGAATGGGCCGGCCGTTACCGGAACTTCTAAATTAGGAATTTATTGACTTTTCTAGGTTTTGTGTTACGGTGCCGATTCGCAGCGCCGGTTTCCGGCGCAGGCGCGCTATTTTACAATTGAATAGGTTGGCCGGGCCGATGGTTCCAGGTTTGGGGATGCATTGGGGCCGGCTATGGGAAACATGTCGCGAGCGGCCGAGCGGCCATCGCATGCTTCGACACGCGCTTCGCGCGGCTCAGCATGAGGGGATGGCCCCGGCCTCATCCTGAGCGAGGCCGAAGGCCTCAGTCGAAGGATTGGGCGAGGGATCGACGGGCACGGGGCGAAATTGGGTTCGTTCCTGAGATTTTTTTAGGAATCGTTTTGAATCAACCGCTTCCAACCCGCGTTTTTCCGAGAACGGTCAGGCGCGCGGGCCGCCGTCGGCGCTGGCGGTGGCGATCTCGAAGGGGCCTTCGGCGGCCGCGCCGGCGACCGGGTTGATGCGATCGCCGCAGCCTTGCGTCTTGCCGCTGGCCGGGTCGCGCATGACGCCCGAAGGGCAGGAATAGAGCTTCGGGAAGACCAGGTTCTGCGCCAGGTCGATCTCGAATTCCTGCGCCAGTTCGGCCAGCGTCTCGGGCCCGACGGCGGGGTCGACCTGGATGCTTTCGCGCGCGCCGGTGTCGATGCGGGGCAGGTTGAAGGCGTCTTCCAGGGTCATGCCGTAATCCAGCAGGAAGGCGGCGATCTGGAAGGTGCAGGGGACGATGTGGTTGGCGCCCGAGGCACCGACCGCGAACAGCGCCTCGCCGTCACGCACGCAGACCGTCGGGCACATGTTCGACGCGTTGATCATCTTGCGCCCCTCCATGGTGGTCGGATAGCCGGGCCGGGGATCGAAGTAGGAGACCGAGTTGTTCATCAAGATGCCGGTCCCGGGCAGCACCACCTTGGAGCCGAAGCGGTTCAAGAGCGTGTAGGTCAGCGCCACCATGTTGCCGTCCGCGTCGACGGCGCTCATGTGGGACGTGCAGCTATT